>JAEEGL015723691.1_pt1 | contig 11795 bp, 13 predicted proteins | sample 9134231 | NCBI WGS metagenome assembly JAEEGL01 (sample SAMN16246548, study PRJNA631951) | gut metagenome | biome: gut microbiome; feature: rumen; material: fiber-attached | host: Bos | place: Iran: Karaj | collected 2018-10 | reverse complement strand
TATGCTGTCAGCGAAGAGAACGCCGATGAGAATATTGTCGTAACGGCACCTACCTGCGGCAGCTGCGGGGTGCTGCCCGCAGTGATGTATCACATGTATAAGGACAGGGGATTTCCCGAGGAAGAGATACTTGACTCACTGGCAGTAGGAGCTCTTATAGGAAACGTGATAAGGACCAATGCCAGCATATCGGGAGCGGAATGCGGATGTCAGGCAGAGATAGGGAGCGCTTGCTCGATGACTGCTGGAGCGCTGGCAACCCTGTACAAGCTTAATATCGATCAGGTCGAGTATGCGGCAGAGATCGCAATGGAGCATAATCTCGGCCTCACATGCGATCCCGTGCAGGGACTGGTGCAGATACCCTGCATAGAGAGGAATGCCGTAGCGGCGATGCGTGCTATAAGTTCGGTCAACCTTTCAAGATTTCTCTACTCAACCAGGAAGATATCGTTTGACGAAGTGATAGAGACTATGTACAAGACCGGAAAAGATATGAACGAAAAGTACCGTGAGACCTCCCACGGAGGTCTAGCGGAGATATACAGGAACGATATGCTTGAAAAGCGGTAAGCGTTTTCCGATCGGAGGTTTTTATGGAATACAGGGAATTCGGCGGTGTCTATTATATCCGTATGGATAAGGGCGATGAGATCATAGGCGGACTTAAACGGGTGTTCAGTGAGAACAGCATGGATTCGGCTGTCTTTTCGGGGATAGGCGGCCTTAAGGAAGCTGTACTGATGACATTCGTCCCTGAAGAGGGCAGATTTGAAGATGAACATTTTAAAGGTATGCTCGAGCTCGTTTCAATGAACGGCAATATAATAAAAGATGAAGAAGGAGGGATCTTCCATCATACCCATTCTGTCATTTCCTATGTCAGTAACGGACAGCATCGGGTAGCTGCAGGACATGCCGGTTCTCTTACGGTGCTGTATACTGCCGAAATAGAAATGAGACCGGTCAAGGGCGGAAAGATAGTAAGAAAGCCTGATCCGGAGACAGGAACAGGTTTCTGGTCTTTTTCAGATAAACAGAATCAAAAATGATTAAAATGATGATATAATTAAACATATCAGAATAACCAAACATACCTGGATCAGAGGAGAAATAAAATGGACAGAAAAGAAAGAGTATTAAGGACTTTCCACAACGAACCTTCTGACAAGCTTCTGGTAGCCTTCTGGCATCATTATCTTGAGGATGAACTTGTTGACGGGCTGCATAATCCCCGCTATATAGAAGAAAATCTTGCAGGGGCAAGGAAATTCAAGGAGGAATTCGATCCTGATTTCGTAAAGGTCATGACAGACGGACTTTTTTTCATGCCCTTCAATTATGAGGATATGCATTCGGCTTCAGACCTTGCAAACCTCAAAGCAGGAGATGAGATGGAGCTTTATCTCGATAAATCCGTTGAATTCGCGAAACAGATCAGAGAGATCTACGGACATGATGTCCTTATGTTCTATAACGTCTTCTCTCCGGCATTCCAGCTGAGCCAGAGAATGGGGCAGGTGCATCCGGAGATGACTGACGGAGGAGCTGTTTCGCCCATAGTTCCCCTCATCAAGGAAGATCCCGAAGCTGTAAAGAAAGCGCTTGATGTCATTGCAGATTATACATTCGATCTTATTGACAGGATACTGGGGACCGGCATAGCCGAGGGAATGTACTTCAGCGTTTCATGCTTCAATAAGGGAATAGACTCCGATCTGTACAGAGAGTTCGTGATGCCTGGGGAAAAAGCCATAATAGAACGCGCAAACAGATACGCAAAGGACAACATCCTCCATATTTGCGGCTGGAGGGGAAATCTTAACGACCTTTCCCTCTTTGTCGATTATGACTGCAGCGTCATAAACTGGGCTGTGCACTCTGAAGGTGTATCGGTCGCTGAAGGAAAGAAGATGTTCAAAAACAAGTGCGTTATCGGTGGATTCGGAAACAATAACACCGACCTTCTCTGTGTGGGAACAAAGGACGAGATACAGGATTATGTGGAAGAGATCGTGAAGGAAGCCGGGACGACAGGCGTGATAATAGGAGCTGACTGCACGACGCACCTTGACACTCCCGATGAGCATCTGCACTGGGTATATGATAAGGCAGCTGAGATCTCAGACAGACTGTTGAAGAAATGATGGGCTGATACCTGCAGCGTCTGATATCACGGCAAGGCCGGAAGGATATCAGGCGCTGTACTGTTTTAGGGGAAAGAAATGAAAAGACAGATATTCAATCCTTATCTGCCGTCCTGTGAGTATATACCTGACGGCGAGCCGCATGTGTTCGGCGACAGGATATACATTTACGGCAGTCATGACAGATTCGGTGGGGCAGGATTCTGCCTTAACGACTATATATGCTATTCTGCCGATGTCCGTGATCTTTCGGAATGGCGTTATGAGGGAGTCATATACAGAAAGACACAGGATCCGAGAAATCAGAATGTCCCTGAAGATGCGCCTGAACAGGAACTTCGTCATGGTGTAAGGCCTAAGAGACCGGAAGATCTTAACCCGAGAGGCATACATGCGATGTGGGCTCCTGATGTCGTAAAAGGAAAAGACGGCAGATACTATCTTTATTACTGTCTTGATTTCATTTCTTCCATAGCTGTCGCGGTATGCGGCAGCCCTGCGGGGAGTTTCGAGTATCTCGGACTTGTCAGATATGAGGACGGCACGGTGCTGGGCGAGAGAGACGGAGACATGGTTCAGTTTGATCCCGGCGCATTCATAGATGACGATGGGATGATCTATCTTTATTCAGGCAATTCTCCCAGAAGACCGGAAGATGATGACAGGATGCACAGATCTCAGGTGATGAAGCTTGCAGATGATATGCTGACAGTAAGAGAAGGACCTTATATGCTTCTGCCTTCAGTAAACGAAAGTGAAGGAACGGGTTTTGAAGGACATGAGTTTTTCGAAGCAAGTTCCATAAGACATATAGGCAACAGATATTATTTTGTTTATTCGTCGGTAAACAGTCATGAGCTGTGCTACTGCACGAGCGACCGCCCTGATGGGAACTACAGATACGGAGGGACGCTTGTCGATATAGGGAACGTATTCCTTGGCGGCAAGACTGAAGAAGAGACTGATAACCCGCTTGGGAACACGCACGGAAGCATAGAGAATATAGATGGGAAATGGTATGTCTTCTATCACAGACAGACTGACAGGACTCAGTTCAGCAGACAGGGCTGTGCTGAGAGGATATTCATAGAGGAGGACGGAAGCATAAGACAGGCTGAGGTGACCTCGTGCGGAATGAACGGCGGGCCTCTTGCGGGTGAGGGAAAGTATCCCGCATATATTTGCTGCGGGCTGACATCAGCCAAGGGTGCGGTCATGTCCTATCCTGGTACTATGAGGCTCGATTATCCCTTCCTGACACAGGATGAATATGATCTTGAACCTGAGGATATAAGGATGCAGCAGGACAGATATGAGCCTGTACAGTATATAACCAATCTTCTTGACGGCTCGAAGGCCGTATATAAATACTTCAATCTTGAAGGCCCTTCGGTCATCGCTGTCGAGATCAGGGCTTCAAGATACAGGGATTATGATGAGCTTGGACCGGAAGCGTTCGGTAATGCTGAAGGTTTGATAGAGATATCATGTGAAAACGGCGGCCGGATCATTGGCTCGATACCGGTGTCCGGAGGAAAGGAATGGTCACAGAGCTCATGGCATGTAGATCTGCCTCAGGGCATATATCCTCTTATCCTTACATTCAGAGGAACAGGCAGACTCGATATCAGAAGCTTTTCACTGTACAGAGAGGAGCAGGCAAGGCCCCAGAATCGTTTTGATGACTACATGAAGGATAAGGCTGAATGCTACGCATGGAACAGCGCATGCAACTGCGGGAAAGGAGAATAGGAATGAAGGAAAACAGCCATAAGTTCTTCATGAATACCGGATGCAGATTTTTTCCGTGTCATAAAGGTGCTGACAGGGATTCGTTCAACTGCCTTTTCTGTTATTGTCCCCTTTACTGTCTGGGTCCTTCCTGTGGAGGAGATTTCACCTATACAGAGAAAGGTGTAAAAGACTGCTCAGGATGTCTGATGCCGCATAGTGAAGGCGGATATGAATATGTGATCTCAAGATTCAGGGATATATCGAAGATAGCATCGGAAAAGATCCCGGATCAAAAATGAAAAGTATAATATAAGAATCGGCAAACAAATCAACGGAGGAAACTGTAAAAATGACACCAAGGGGAATGGGAGGCCCGGGTATGAGGGGCCACCTCACAGAAGAAGAAAAAGCGAATATGCCAGTAGTATCAAAAGAGCTGATACTCAGGATACTGGGATATCTTAAGCCGTACTGGATCCAGTTCCTTATAGTTTTCCTTCTAATATTTCTGTCAGCGGGAGTAGGGCTTCTTCCTTCCATAATCACGGGAAGGATAGTCGACCAGGCTCTGGTAAACAGAGATCTTCAGAAGCTCATAACGCTCTGCCTTGCTGCGCTTGCTGCCGTTGCTGTGAGCCAGCTCGTAGGTATTTCTGAGAGCTATATCAATTCATGGATATCGCAGCGCATCATCTATGACATGAAAAACGAGATGTACGATCATCTCCAGCATATGCCTCATTCTTTTTTCACTACAGAGAAGCAGGGCGACATCATCACAAGGATGAACTCGGATATCAGCGGGGTCAGTTCTGTCATAAGCGGAACGCTCACTAGCATAGTACAGAATACTGCTACGCTCGTGACTACTCTTGTAGCCCTTTTCTCAATGAGCTGGAAGCTTGCCCTTATAGGGATGCTTGTGATACCTCTTCTCATCCTTCCGTCGAGGCTGGTGGGAAACACCAGATTCAGACTGCTTACAGAAAGCCAGGCAAAGCGCGATGAGCAGAATCAGATAATAAACGAGACGCTCAGCGTGAGCGGTTCGATGCTTGTCAAGCTGTTTACAAGGGAAGAGAAGGAGTTTGCGAATTTCAGGAAAGTCAATGCCGAGGTTATGGATTATTCGCTCAAGGAGGCGAGAAGCGGCAGATGGTTCTTTGTGATGATAGGGATGTTCACACAGCTAGGCCCCTTGCTCATATATCTCGCGGGCGGGATATTCATGATGAAGGATATAGACCCTTCCATCACGGTAGGAATAATAACCGCAACGGTAGCTCTTATAAACAGGCTCTACAGGCCTGTGGAATCTCTTCTCAACGTCAGTGTCGATTTTACGAGGTCACTGGCTCTGTTCACAAGGATATTCGATTATCTTGACAGACCCGTGACCATAAAGTCGCCCGATAACGGTGTCAATCCGGACCTTGCTGAAAAAGATATCAGGTTTGAACATGTTGAATTCAGCTATCTGCCCGACAAGCCTCTGCTTACAGACGTAGACTGCACGGTAAAGGGCGGCATGATGTACGCCATAGTCGGGCCTTCGGGTTCAGGAAAGTCGACGGTAGTCAACTTCATCCCGCGTCTGTATGACCCGATAAAAGGAAGGGTCACTATCGGCGGGACGGACATAAAAGACATGGATCTTACCTGGTTAAGGTCCCAGATCGGAGTCGTGACACAGGATACGTATCTGTTCAACGGTACGATACTTGAAAACCTCCTTTACGCGAGGGAAGACGCAACGATGGAGGAGATAGAAGACGCCTGCAGGAAGGCCAGCATACATGAATTCATAATGAAACAGCCGAAAGGCTATGATACCGAGGTAGGAAACAGGGGGCTCAAGCTGTCGGGAGGGGAGAAGCAGAGACTGTCTATAGCGAGGGTGATACTCAAGGATCCCAAGATCCTGATACTCGATGAGGCGACTTCCGCCCTTGACTCGATCTCTGAAAATGCTATCCAGGACGCACTTGAGATAATGATGAAGGGAAGGACCAGCATAGTGATAGCGCACAGGCTTTCAACTATATTGAAAGCTGACTGCATCATGGTAGTTTCTGACGGAAAGATATCCGAAGAAGGAACCCATGATGAACTGCTGGCGATGAACGGTGTCTACCGGCAGCTCTACGAGACTCAGTTCAGGACCGTTATAGAACAGGAAAGTCAGGAAGAAGGGCAGACCTTTGACATAGGCATGCTGTCATCGGATATGACCGTAAAGCGTATAACCGATACGGAGATCCCTGATATCCTGGATCTTTTCAGAAATAACAGAAGATACTACAGATCCATGAATCTCCAGCCTTCTATGAGAGGTCTTACAGATATAATGCGCGCCATACCAAAAGCCGGAGAAGGTCAGGAAAGCCTGTTCGTAGGTTTTTACGATGAAGAGGAAGGACTTGCCGCAGTGCTTGACATGGTCCTCGGATATCCTGACAGGGACAAGGCCTTCATAGGGTGGTTCATAGTCAAGGCAGAGCTTCAGAGAAAAGGTATAGGCTCCCAGATATTTGCCGATGTAAGGGCTGCTCTTGAGAGCATGGATATCAGGTCGGTAAGGTTCAATATCGCAAAGCATAATGAGGATGCCGTATCCTTCTGGGAAAAGCAGGGATTCAGATTCACGGGTGAAGAGAGCGTAAATGAGCGCGGGTTCACTACGGCGGTTATGGAACGTGAGGTATAGGATATTCTGTTGTAAAAGAAGGTCCGTGATGGTAAAATCTATATGCCGAATAAAGAAAAAACATTAATGGAGGAACATAATATGGAAATGAAATTCTATAAATGCCCGATATGCGGACAGATGGTAGCTATTGTTAAGAAAACCGCATGCCCGGTAGTATGCTGCGGTAAACCCATGGAGGAGATAATCCCCGGCACGACAGATGCGTCGCTTGAGAAGCACGTTCCGGTTTACGAAGTGAAGGACAACATTGTGACCGTATGCGTTGGTTCTGCAGCACATCCCATGCTTCCTGAGCACTATATCGAGTGGGTATCATTAAAAACAAAGTTCGGAAACCAGCGTAAAGCATTGAAGCCTGGCGATGAGCCTAAGGTCACATTCGCAATGGTGGAAGGCGACGAGGTGGAAGCTGTATTTGCTTACTGCAATCTTCACGGGCTTTGGAAGGCGTGACGCTTATTGCCGGATCATACGGCGATAGATGAATAGCGATCAAAAGAAAACGCACCGTCATTCGGATAATCATCCGTTTGGCCGGTGCGTTTTTTCCTGCTGTAGATCTTTTTGCTGACGGCAGTCCTTGTTATCGGGCTGATCTCCCAGACCTTCCTTTTTTCTCTGGCAAGAGCCCTTTTCTTTTTCTTGCTCATTTTGTCCTTTGATATAAATTTAGTCATAAGACACCTCCTTTTTGCAATAATGATTATACACGGCGGAAGATACAAATCAATACCCGGTACTGACAGTTTTTACGGGAGGATAAACGGCTCTGTATTGTTAGTACCTGTGAGAAATGCTAAAATCATATCAGAAATCAAAAGAGGAGAATATCGGATTGAACAACTTGACCGCATATTTTGCCGGCGGATGCTTCTGGTGTATAACTCCGTTTTTTTATGACTTGAACGGCGTTAAAAGTGTTAAGAGCGGCTTTTCCGGCGGGGATGAAGAGTCTCCGAAATATGAAGATGTGAAAAATCAGAAGACAGGACACCGTGAGACTATAGCGGTCGAATATGATCCGTCGGCCGTTTCATATGAGGCTCTCTTAAAGATTTTCTTAAGCAGGACCGATCTTTTTGACAGTGAGGGGCAGTTTATAGACAGAGGGCATTCCTATACTCTTGCGGTCTATTATACAGATCTTGCTGAAAAGGCAGAGGCGCTGAAACTGATATCTGAAATAGAGAAAGATACAGGAAAAAAAGTCTTCGTGAGCATTGAGCCGTTCAAAAGCTTTTATGAAGCAGAAGAGTACCATCAGGACTATTTCAGGAAGAATCCCGAAGCTTTTGAAAAAGAGATACTTGAATCCGGCAGAGCCTCATGTCCTTTATTTGCCGGATATAACTGGAAAAAGAATGTGTGAAGATTCATTATGATCATGAAACGCAGCCTTTTTTTCTGATATGGGATCAGAATATTTCAAGGAGCAGATATGAATAAGCCTGTAAAACTTAAAAACAAAACAGTTTCTCTCATTCAGGCCTCTGAAGCGGACGGGAACTATACGGCATTAAAAGGAACGGATGAATTCGTGACTTCTTTTGATGTGTATCAAGATAAAGAGGGGAATCTGTGCGCCGGTTCTGTCGCCGTCAAATGCATCGGAGACGGCAGAGCTTTCATTTCATATACCATAAAAGAAGAATACATGGAAGGGAAATTCGTCACAAGCGTTTTTGAGCTGCTTACCGGAAAACTGCTCTCTTCGGATGATATATACACAGTCAGAGTAGACATCCCGCATGATGATAATCTTATGGAGGAGACAGTGTATTCTCTGGGCTTCAGATATGAGGAGACAAGCGCTGAAGGGCGGATCTTCAAAATCGACAGACATTCTGTTCTGTATTCTGTTATATATCCTCTTCTGGGTATGAGCGTAGGGATGTCTATCGGCCTGTCTTTCGGAAAATCGGTCTTAGGGATGCTTATCGGGCTTGCGGCAGGGCTTGTCACCGGGATAATGCTGGACAGAAGCAACAAAGAAAGAAAAGACAGTGTACTCGGAAACAAGGAGAAATAGTATTGAGACCAGTAAGGATAACAGCTTTAAGACAGACCGTTTATGAGGATCTTATAGCCCAGTATGAGAATAAGCTCGAAAATCCGTGCTGCCTTAAGACAGGGCAGACTTTTACGGCTTACGGCATGAACAGACCTGAGGGGTTCTGTGAGAGTGCCTGGATAACGATAGCCCCTTTTGTAAATGCCCTTTCGTGCGGTGCAAAAGGGCTTTATGACGGCTGGATGAAAAATGACAGGTCTGTGATGCTTTCATGCAATGACGGATTCAGGCCTATGAGTTTTCTTATAGAGGCATTGGAGGAAGAGGTCTGACGCAGACTGACTGTAATGGATATGGATGGAAATAAAGTTACTGATTTGTTCAGACGGGGACTGCACGACGGTATCCCCATAGCGCTGGGGTATCTGGCAGTGGGCTTTTCTTTAGGTATAGCGGCAAGAAATGCAGGTGTCGGAGCATTTCAGGGATTTCTTGCGAGTATTTTTACTTATGCCTCAGCAGGAGAGTATGCTGCGTTCCAGCTTATAGCCGAGAATGCCCCGTATTTTGAGATGGTCCTTGTGATCCTGATAACAAACTGCAGGTATTTTCTTATGAGCTGTGTGCTGAGCCAGAGGGCTGAAAGGAAAACAGGGATAATAAAAAGGGCGTTTATGGGTGCGTTCATCACTGATGAGATATTCGGCGCCTGCATAGCTTATGACGGGGAAGTACCCCCGCTTTATGATTACGGCCTGGCAGCTGCGGCCATACCTTCATGGGCACTGGGTACGATGTTCGGGATAATCATGGGGAATATACTGCCTCCGGTCATAGTAACTGCCTTAAGCGTAGCTCTTTACGGCATGTTCATTGCGATCGTCATGCCTGAAGCAAAGTCGGATAAAATAGTCGCTTTGGCTGCTGCCATCAGTATCGCTGCAAGCTTTCTGTTCGATATCGTCCCGCTGTTCAGGTCGATCGGAGAGGGCATGAAGACCATAATACTGACTTTTGTCATATCAGCGCTGTTTGCTCTCATATTCCCGAGAAAGGAAGAAAACAGAGATGCGTAATGTATACCTGTATATTCTTATAATGGCATGTACATCCTGGGCGATTAGGATACTTCCGATGCTTTTTATAAGGAAACCGATCAAGTGCACATTCATAAAGTCATTTCTGTATTATGTTCCCTATGTGACGCTGTCTGTTATGACTTTCCCTGCGATAATGAGGGTGACGAGCAGTCCGTATATCGGCATCTGTGCCCTGATCACGGGTATGGTACTGGCGTATAAAGGAGCAAAGCTGTTTCCGGTTTCACTGGCCTGTTGCGGTATAGTGCTGGTGTTGGAGCTGATCTTTTAAATAGTCTGCGTGGGAGATTTTCAGATGGACGTAAAGAGAATTGATTACTGTATAAAAAGAGCTGTTAAGGAAGATATCGGAGATATAGACAGGCTGCTGAGACAGGTGCTTGAGGTACACCATAACGGAAGGCCTGATCTTTTCAAAGCAGACACGAAAAAGTATACGGATGAACAGTTAGAAGAGATAATACTCGATGATGAAAGGCCGATATTCGTCGCAAAGACTTCGGAGGGAAGAGTGCTGGGATACTCTTTCTGCATTATGATAAAGCATGAGAATGATAATATCCTGACAGATATAAAGACTCTGTATATAGATGACCTGTGTGTTGATGAGGAGTGCAGGGGTATGAGCATAGGCAAGTCACTTTATGAATATGTCCTGAAATATGCCCGAACCATGTCATGCTATAATGTCACACTCAATGTCTGGACCTGCAACAGAAGTGCCATGACATTCTACGAGAGGCTGGGTCTGGTACCTCAGAAGATAGGAATGGAGAAGATACTGTAAAAGGATCTTAAGCCTTATGGAGAACAGAAATAAGCTGGTCTGGCGGGCGGGGAACATGCTTTATCCGGTACCTGCCGTAATGGTAAGCTGCCAGAAAGAAAATGAAAAGCCGAATATCATAACAGTGGCCTGGGCAGGTACTGTCAATTCTGATCCTGCCATGGTATCCATATCTGTCAGGCCCTCAAGGTTTTCCCATGAGATCATTGAGGCGACCGGGGAATTCGTTATAAACCTGACAACGGCTGATCTGGTGCGGGCCTGTGATTTCTGCGGCGTGAAGTCAGGTAGAGATACCGACAAGTTCAAGGAGATGCATCTGACACCCGGGAAAGCAGAGTTCGTTTCCTGTCCTTTGATAGAAGAGAGTCCTGTCAACATAGAGTGCAGGGTCGAAGGTAAAATGGATCTCGGGACACACACCATGTTCATAGCCAGAGTTCTTGCCGTTCAGGTCGATGAGAAGTATGTTGACCGAAGCGGTGTGTTAAGGATGGATCAGATGGAACTCGTTTCATACTCGCACGGTGAATACTATAAGATTGGGAAACGATTGGGAAGGTTCGGATTTTCCGTGAAGAAAAAAAGAGGACATAAAAATGATCTCAAAAAAGGCAATGGAAAACGGTGACCTGCTGAGGCATCTGATTGAACATTTTTATGAGGAGCAGAGCCAGCTGAATATCACGGCCCTTCTTACATGTCTAAGAGACAGCGACGTATATGTACCCGTAAATATTAGTGAAAAAGAAGATGCCTCCGGGATGGAGATGCGGCCCGACATTCTTCTCAGTAACGGGGAGCTTTTCTTTCCGGCATTTTCAAATCCCGAACAGATGGGCGATGGATACGGAAGCAGATTTTCAAAGATAAGAATGTCATTTTTAAATGTCATAAGATCTGCTGCTGAGGATAAAAGAATAAAGGGGATAGTAGTTGATGCCTTTACAAGGTATTTCGTCGTCGGAAGAGAACAGTTTGATCTTGTCCTTTCGCTGCCGACGAATGTCATCGATGATGATTCTCTTTAGATATAAAAAATGGTATGGACTTGGAATCAAACGGGTAAAAAAAGGGAGGAGACAAAATGTATAAACACCTTAGGCTTGATGCACATACTCCACAGACGGGAGCGCTTGATTTTTCCTTTCTTCTGGATGCGCCTGCAGGAAAACACGGTCAGACAGTTATAAAAGACGGCAGGCTTTTTTTTGAAGACGGAACAAGAGCAAGATTTGTAGGTTTCAACTTCCATGCGCCGGCAATGATGCCTAAAAAGGCGTCTGCAGTAGCGTATGCCGAGCGG
>JAEEGL014291426.1_pt1 | contig 11795 bp, 11 predicted proteins | sample 9134231 | NCBI WGS metagenome assembly JAEEGL01 (sample SAMN16246548, study PRJNA631951) | gut metagenome | biome: gut microbiome; feature: rumen; material: fiber-attached | host: Bos | place: Iran: Karaj | collected 2018-10 | reverse complement strand
GTCAGCAGAAACCCGATGCGTGGCATCGAGGATATGGTCGAGCAGAATGATAACTCCTTTGACGGTGTAATCAACAATCTGCCTGAACCTAAGCCTGTATGCCAGGTCAGTGCTGCAGAAGTTATAGAAGAGGAGCATAAAAAGAAATCGGTTCTGAAGAAACTTCAGGAAGCGGCTCCGGCTCCTGATACACCAAAGCCTGTGAGCGGATGCGTGCTGTGTGGGAATTTTGAGAGGTTCTGAATGCGACAGTATACGGATAGGATCCGTGTATGGATAAAACCGGAAGATCGTGAAAAGATCGAGGAACGAATGAAAGAGGCGGGCATCAAAAGTATGTCCGCCTATATTCGTAAAATTGCGATCGACGGTTATATTGTCAAGCTGGATCTTAGTGATGTGAAGGAGGTAGCACGCCTCCTTCATATCAATTCCAACAACCTTAACCAGTATGCAAAACAGGCAAATACAAACGGCAGTATCTACTACGGAGATATCAAAAATCTTCAAAGGCAGCATGAAGAATTATTGAGATTGATGAGGGAGATCCTTCATCGGCTTAATTCGATTTAAGAAAGGAGTGAGGACTTGTGGCTGCTGTCAGACTTATCGCTATGCATAAGAATAAGGGCAGATCATTGCAACAGTGCATAAAGGACAGAACGGATTATGCACAGAATCCGGAGAAAACGGAAGGCGGCATTTTTGTCAGCAGCTATGAGTGCAATCCTGAATTTGTTGATGAAGAGTTCGCGAATTCAAAAAAGGATTATTATGAGCAGACCGGCCGCTGGCAATTTAGCGATATTATCGCTTATCAGATAAGGCAGGCGTTCAAACCCGGCGAGATTACGCCAGAGGAAGCAAACAGGATCGGATATGAAACGGCTATGCGCTGGACAAAAGGACAGCACGCTTTTATCGTTGCTACTCATGTTGATAAGGCGCATATCCATAATCACATAATTTATAATTCCACAAATCTTTCCTGTGACAGGAAGTTCCGAAACTTTTTGTTTTGCGGCGTGGCATTGCAGAGATTAAGTGATCTGGTATGTTTGGAAAACGGGCTGTCTGTCATTGAACCGGTAAAACCCGGTGAGCGAATGAAACGAACCGATTACCCGGAGCGTAGGAGTTTTCGCGAAGACATACGAGATGCGATTGATGCCTGTCTGGAACAAAAGCCCAAAGATATGGATGAACTTTTGAAACTTCTCCTTGAGATGGGATACGAGAGCAAACGAGGGAAATATGTCTCGGTGAAGGGGAAGGGGCAGAAGAAGTATCTTCGCTTCAGATCACTAGGTGCTGGATATAGAGATGAAGATCTGGAACGCATCTTTTCGGGAGAACCGGTACAAAAGACTGTCTCGAATTTTGAAGAAACGGAACCGAAGCTCGATATGCTTCTCGATATCCAGAAGATGATTGCAAAGGGTAAAGGGCCTGGATATGAACGATGGGCGAAGGTTCATAACATCAAGCAGATGGCACAGACGCTTCTCTTTTTGGAAGAACATAATCTAAGAGATTATGATGAACTTGCTGCAAAAGCCAGAGATGTTTCGGCAATATTCGGTGAGATCTCCGAGAGGCAAAAAGCGCTGGAGACCAGACTTTCAGAGATAACGGAACTCAAGAAACACATCATCAATTATTCCAAGACGAAAGAGATTTACACTCAGTATCGTCAGAGTGGATACAGCAAAAAGTTCTTCGAAGAGCATCGTGAAGAGATCACACTTCACAAAGCTGCTAAAGAAGCTTTCTCGAAGATTCATGGAAAGATACCGACAATCCGGGAACTCAATCAGGAATATGAGCATGTTCTTCAGGAGAAGAAAAAGACATATGCCGAGTACCGCAAGGCAAGGCAGGAAATGAAAGATTATCAGACTGCGAAGTACAACGTAGATCAGTTCCTCAAGAAAGAGGAGCAGGAGAAGCAGGCTGAAAAGCAAAAAAAGAAGGAAGAAACATTGTGATGATCAGGGAGATTTCATTGAAGAGATTCGATGAGGTCTCCCTCTTTTTTTGTTACTCTTTTTCTACCGTTTAATTGGAAAATGTCGTGACTCTTGATATCCGCGATACACTTTGCGAGTGTTCCGGCGTGACCGTGAAGATGATACTCACCATAATTTTTATGGCGGTGATAGATTTTACAAGTGCGATAGTTCCTGCCGTCGGCATTTACAATATGCCAATAGTGCCCGGTGTTTCTACTGCGAATAGTAACGCAGAAACCGGTGCAACCGATGATCTCAAAATAACGAGAATCAATATTCAATTCTTTGCGCGTAAACATTATACCTCCTGTGTTCTGTGTTAAGTAAAAACAAAAGTGTGGGAAAATTGCCAGAACTTGGCTTTGATATTTGTAACGAATCACATCATAGCAGAAAAACAAAACCGCAGCAATCAGAACCTTTATTCGAAAGGGCATTTAGCGTCGACTTGTCGATGCGTGGCTCCGAGTGAAACGAGGTTCTTGGGGGATTGGGGGCAAAGCCAGCCAACAAGCAAGGAGCATCGAGGGCCCTCGATGCACTGCTTGCGAAAATGAAAAAACTTTGTTATGAGTCCGTTTTAACGGACAAAAGATATGAATAATAGAAGGTGGATAATTCCGGTATGACTTAACCATGGCGCGTTGTTAGATAATAAAACAAATAAGCATATATATCGAAAGTGAGTTTTGAAAAGTCGAAAATCATATTTGAAAAATGGAGGAATAATCGGTATAATGTAGCTTAGGATATAATAACCGGACTGACGAGTCCTTTACTTACAGTATGAGACTGACCTGGAAAGGAAAACTATGGCTGTATCTTATAACGGATTATGGAAACTATTGATCGATAAGGACATGAAGAAAATGGATCTTGTCGAAAATGAGAAAATCGGAATCAGTAGTAGTACTCTGGCGAAGATGAGCAGAGGTGAAAATGTTTCCATGAACATTTTGGAAAAAATCTGCAGGGAGTTGGATTGTGACTTCGGGGATATAGTAAGTGTTGACAGAAATAAGAATTCATAACTTCTTGTGGATCGTTGCATAGGAAGAGAGTTGGAGGAAACTATATGGACAAGCAGCATATTCTAAAGAACCTTCATAGTCTGATCAGAAATTCTACGCTTACGTATATGAATGAGTTTGTGTGGCAGGATATAGAGCTGACAGAGGAGTTCAAGAATCTTTATAGGGATTATTTAGAAGAAAACAAAAGCGACGTCGAATTTTTTGATAACACAGCAATTATTACATCCTCTTCTACAAAATATATTTTTGTTCCGAATCAGTGGTTCGTAATCGCATCGTATGCAGTAGATGTTTGCGAAGAACTGCTCCGCTATAAAGAGTATTTTAAGAAGGTGGCTGAAAGGCTGTATATAAAACCGGATACGTTAGCAAAGCAGCTAAGGGATGAAACTGGGAGAGTAGATAAAGAGCGCTTCTTTGATTGCGCTCGTGGTGTATTTTGCGCTTTTTGCGATGACCGTGAAATGGTAGAAGAAGCGGTTAATAGATTGTGGCGATTTGTGACGGATTATTCATGGTGGTCAGGACAAAAAACAATTGATCGAGGAGATTTCTTTGTTTCTGTTAGCCTGAATATGTTGAACCTTGTAAACACGAGTCAAGGATATGTGGCGGACATCGTATATGCCTATGCTACAGAGCCCAAGCTTAGAACTTTGGTGAAAGACGTTTACGCATTTACTGTAAATATGGATGATGGATCCGGAGAAAAATCCAGAGACTATATTGTCCCCGATGAAGAAATAACCGAGACCAGCATGGTTAGAGAACCGGAAGCGGTATACGAAGCTATACCTAAACCTGAAAGAGTAAAAATAAAGATTAACGGCAAAAACACTATGAAGGAAATCAAATATAAAGGATAGATGAACAGAAATGTCGGGTAAGTGGATTGTATATGAAAACCATATTGCAATAGATAATGGAGATGAGATTCTTCACCCTGAAGCGAAGGAGATATTTGAATTTATGACAGCAAATGGGGAGGCTGCTTTTTCGAGTCCTTCTAGAGATTTGCCAGATGTTCGATTCGCCAAAGTCGGTGCACCCATCAAGTGCGAACTTATTTCTGATGAAAAAGGAAAAATATTTGTAGAACTTTATGCATTAAGAAAGGGTAAGAAGTGCACGGTTGATATGATCCAAGGATATATAATGGATCATTCTTATGACGAGGGTGAGTGGTTTTATCTTACGGGCGATATTGAAGCTATTCAGGAGATGTTGAGAAAAGCCAATATATTATCGGCAGGAGAGATAGGTGTTGGTCAATATATTGATTTGATAAAGCAGGATTATTTTGCTGAACATAAGGAGATTATAAATAGTGTAAATTATGATGTTATTAATTCGGCATTCTCCACTGAAGGCAATCCACCAAAGGAGCTTTGCGCAAAGCTATACGAGTATCAGCGCATCGGATACCTTTGGATGAAGCAAATGCTTGAGTTAAGCCATGGCTGCATTCTGGGTGATGAGATGGGTCTTGGTAAAACATTGCAGATTATTACTGTTTTCCAAGAATTGAAAAATCGAGAGGAAACGCCGCTGCTTGTTGTTGCCCCCGTTTCGTTGCTTGAAAACTGGAAGAGAGAGTGTCACAAGTTTGCTCCGGAACTAGATGTATATATCCATCATGGCTCAAAGAGAACCGGAAGAAGTACAGAATTGATAAAACATGACGTTGTAGTTATTTCATATAACACGTCTATCAGTGATATGTCGATGCTCAAAATGATTGAGTGGAAATGTGTTGTGCTTGATGAAGCACAAAATATTAAGAACCCATATAGTGAAAGGGCAAAGGCTGTAAAGTCACTTAATAGAACCAGGAGCGTAGCAGTGACCGGTACACCTTTTGAAAACCATATTACAGACATTTGGTCTCTTGCTGATTATGTTGTTCCGGGATTGTTAGGAACCCTTTCGACGTTTCAGCAAAATGTTTCGGATGATGTGCTGGGAGCAGAGAAAATTGAACCGATATTATCACCGATTATGATAAGACGGTTGGTAAAGGATGTGGCAAATGACTTGCCGGAAAAGGTTGTTATTCCTCAACCTATAGAAATGTCCGAGGAGGAGCGATCAAGGTATGAGGAATATAGATTGGAAGCAGTAAGTTCTGCTAATAATGGAACGGCTTTATCTATAGCGCTTCTTCAAAAACTTAGGATGTATTGTACTCATCCGGCAATTTGTGAAGAGGAGACTTGTAAAGATCCCTCGGAAAACTCTATAAAGTATCAACGCTTTTGTGAGATTGTAGATGAGATTGTTAATAGTAATGAAAAGGTTATAGTGTTTACTTCTTACAAGAAAATGTTTGAATTACTAAGACAGGATATTCCGGGGAGGTTTGGTATTAAAATAGATTTTATTAATGGCGATACCCCTGTTGAAGAAAGACAGAAGATTGTCGATTGGTTTAATTCATATGAAGGCCCCGCAATGCTGGCGCTCAACCCGAAGGCGGCTGGTGTGGGACTGAATATTACAGGAGCGAATCATGTAATTCACTATAATCTTGAATGGAACCCAGCGCTAGAAGATCAGGCTTCGGCTAGAGCATATAGGCGTGGTCAGGAAAAAACTGTATTCATCTATAGATTGTTTTATGCAGACACGGTTGAGCAAGTGGTTAATGAACGTATCGAAAGAAAACGAGAGATAGCATCTACTGCGGTTGTGGGAAATGACGGAAGTAGCATGGATAAAAATGATATTTTGAAGGCGTTAGGAATATCTGATATTTAATCACAGAAAGGAACGAGAGTCATGATTTCAACGAAAAAAAAGCAGGATGATTTTAACGAATTTGAACTTCCCCCTGATCCTGAGCGTGTTATGGAAGGGCTTAGAGATACGGGGTATAACTTTAACACAGCAATCGCAGACATAATTGATAACTCTATTGCGGCTGATGCAACACGAGTAGATATTTCGGTGGATCTTAATCCAAGAGATGAAGTAACTGTGTATATTGCGGATAATGGAACAGGAATGGATGAGGCTGGGTTGAAGAATGCTATGAGATATGGATCAAAGCAGCGTGAAGATCCGAGTAGCCTTGGAAAATTTGGACTTGGGCTTAAGACAGGTTCGACTGCGTTTTGCCGGTGCCTATCTGTTATTTCTCGTGGGCAAGGTGATGATACCGTTCGTAAAGTTCAGTGGGATTTGGATTATATTGCGAAAACAAATGCCTGGAATTTAAAGATGCTATCAGCTTCAGAAGATGAGGTGGACATCTTGGATGGTACTGCTGGAACCGGAAGTGGTACTGTTGTAATTTGGGAAAAGATAGACCGTCTTCTCAAAACATACAATAATACAAGCAGTGCGAGAAAAGCTCTAAAGAGAACTGTGGACGCATTGGAATTTCATATTTCGATGGTATATCAGAGATTCCTGGATCCTGAGGACGAGAGAGAAAAAAATATCAGTATTACTCTAAATGGTACTCCGGTACAGGCGTGGGATCCGTTCTGTCTGAAAGAGGCTGATACAGAGAAGCTTGCTGAAGAAACTGTTGATGTGGAGATGCCTGATGGTAAAGTATCAACGTTTGTAATACGCGCATATATGCTTCCAAGAAGGGAAAACTTTTCGACCGCTGCTGCAAGAGATAGGGCTAGGTTAAGTAATGATATGCAGGGGTTCTATATTTACAGGGAGAACAGGTTGATTCATTCAAATGACTGGTTAAACATGTTTTCAAGAGAACCTCATTTCTCTTTGCTCAGGGTGGAGTTTTCTTTTGACCACACGCTGGATGAAGTATTTAACGTCGATATTAAAAAATCACGAATACTACTTAATGAAGATATTTTTACATACATTCGAGATTCAATTATGCCTGCGCCCAGACGAGCTGCTGAAGAGCGTTACAGAACAGGAACCCGTAAGGAGGTAGCAAAGAAGGCAAGGGATGCACACGAGGCTTCAAACAAGAACATTGAAGAAAAAGCTGCCGCAGTGGAAGAATCAAAGGTTACTGTAACGGGAAAAGACGAGGTTCAGGTTGAAAACCAGCACGGAACATTTACTCATAAGATAACAATACGTTCTGCAGCAAAAGCGGGTCAGTACAGAGTTATTCCTGTAAATACACTTGATGATGGACAGTTATGGAATCCATGTATTGTAGACGGAAAGCATGCTGTAGAATTGAACCAAAGTCATCCTTACTATCAGAAAATATATTATCCGATACTAGAACAGAACGTAATGGTTACTGGAATGGATGCTCTGCTTTGGGCGCTTGCTGAAGCAGAACTATCCACCTTTAATTCTGAAACGAAAGAGCAGTATGAGGATATGAGAATACATGTATCTCGTTGCTTAAAGAAATTGATTGCAGATTTGCCGGATCCCGAGCCGGAGGATGATGAAGAATAATGGATAATAATTCAGCAAGTAGGGTAAAAAAACAGCTTGAAGATGCATATGATATTCCATTTGATGTGCGTAGTGGTCTTCACTTCAAGGATGCTTGGTATAAGATAAAACCTCTTAACAATGATGAAGAATTATTTGATATAGAGGTGAAATATAAAAACCAATTACGGATAATCATTGAAGTTACACCACAAAGGTATGCTGCTTTTTCAATAAAGGATATGTCGGCAGCACCTGATGAGAAAAAAAGAATATTTGCAGAGTATGCCAGACAGTTGGCACAGTTAAAAGCAAAGACAGAGTTTTTTATAAACGATAGTGCTTGTAATCCAATAGACCCTGAATCATGGCCGGAGGAATGGGAGAATTACAGATTAAGAGTTTCAAGAAGTCCTATAGTTCCGGAAGACGAAGCTTTCGATGAAGTGGAAATAACTACCACATGGGCTGCGATAGTAACAGGTATGTTTTTGTCCTTATTAAACATTACTCAATCGGAAGAAAATGAATTATGGGAGGGTGGTGTTAAGCGGATCGAGATTAACCGTTATGAAAGAAACCCTATAAACAGAGAGTTGTGTCTGGCTGCTAACGGATATAAATGCAAAATATGTGGCTTTGACTTTGAAAAAAAGTATGGATCGTTAGGGCATCATTTTATTCACGTTCATCACATTACACCGGTCTCAAAAATGTCGGATGCTTATATGATTGATCCGGTTAAAGACTTAATTCCAGTATGCCCTAATTGCCATGCGATGTTGCACCAATCAGATCCGCCGCTTATGCCGGAAGAATTAAAAGAAATTATCAGCAATAATGAAGATGAGGCTTCATGCGAATAGGAGGAAATGACATGGTCGTTTCAGATATGATAAAGAATAAGAGATGTGATTTGGGAATGTCTGTTAAGGAGTTCTCTGATGCACTCTGTTTAGGAGCTGACGGAGAGAAAAAACTTCGTGAATGGGAATCAGGAACAAGTGTACCCGATGAAAAAACTGAAAAAAGGATTAAAGGATTTGCAAAAAAGCCTATGTTTGTTGGTACACCCGAGACTCCGGAATTCAAATTTATCGATCTATTTGCGGGCATAGGCGGGATCAGAATACCTTTTCAGGAAATGAATGGACAGTGCGTTTTTTCTTCAGAGTGGGATAAATTTTCGCAAAAAACATACCGTATGAACTTTGGAGATACACCGGCTGGGGATATAACTAAGATACAATCAGAAGACATTCCGGACTTTGATATTCTTCTGGGTGGGTTCCCTTGCCAGCCATTTTCTCAAGCAGGCCTGCATAAAGGCTTTTCGGATACACGCGGAACTCTGTTTTTTGAAATTGAAAGAATTATTAGTGAAAAAAGACCTAAGGCTTTTTTGCTTGAGAATGTTAAACAGTTGAAAGGGCATGATAAAGGAAGAACCTTTTCTGTTATTATGCAACACTTGCATGACTTAAACTATTACGCAGAGGCAAAGGTGTTACGTGCCGCTGATTTTGGTGTTCCTCAGATTAGAGAGAGAATTTATATTGTAGGATTGGATAGAGACTATTATCAGATTCCTGAAGGATATTCTTTCCCCTTCCCGGAACCGACTGGAAAGAAGACCAGAGTAGGAGACATTCTGGAAAAAGAAGTAGACGAGAAATATACAATTAGCGATAAGCTTTGGGAAGGCCATCAAAGAAGAAAAGTAGATAACAAAAAGAATGGGAAGGGCTTTGGATTTTCATTGTTCAATGCCGATTCGCCATATACCAGTACAATTAGTGCCAGATATTATAAAGATGGTTCTGAAGCGTTAATTGAACAACCAGGGAAAAATCCGAGAAAACTGACGCCAAGGGAATGTGCTAGGTTACAGGGATTCCCCGACGGCTATATTATTCCGGTGTCTGATGCACAGGCATATAAGCAATTTGGAAATTCTGTCGCGGTTCCAGTGATAAGGGCTATTGGGCGCCAGTTACGTGCAGAAATGAAAAATTTGGAGCACCCAGATGAGTGATAGGCTATCTGTTGAAAAAAGAAGCTGGAATATGAGCAGAATTCGTGGGAAGGACACAAAAATCGAAGTGGCGGTTAGGCAATACCTTTTTGCCGAAGGTTACAGGTTTAGAAAGAATGATAAGAGACTTCCCGGAAAGCCTGATGTGGTTTTGCCCAAGTATAAGACAGTTATATTTGTAAATGGCTGCTTTTGGCATATGCATGAAGGATGTAAAAACGCGACTATTCCAAAGACGCGGACTGATTTTTGGCTGGAGAAGCTGGGACATAATGTTTCAAATGATCAAAGGAATCATGAACAACTTAGTTCGATGGGGTGGACGGTGATGGTCCTTTGGGAATGCGAGTTGGAAAAAAACTTCGAAGAAACTATGAAGAAGGTTGTTGAACAGCTTAGGAGGGATAACGTTGCAGAAAGTTAGTGTCAATGAATTCCGGAAATGGTGCAAAGATAGCCTTGAAATAAAAGACGTAGATCAAAAGGAAGGCGTCCTTGTCGAGGCATTAAGGGATATTGGTTATAAGATAAATACATTCTATGACGTGACAGAGTGCGACGAGCTGCGGAGGTATTTATCGGAACTGATAATGCACCGGCATGCAATAAAAACTAAAAGTAGTAGAGATTATCTTGATGCTGTTGAATGCCTTTTAGGATACATTGAGTGGTTAGAAACCGGAAATTCTTCTTCAGATGATAATTCTAGTAAAATGGATTCGCTCAAAGGACGAGACAAAACAATTGATTCATTAACAGTTGCGTATTATCTATCCAGAGTTGATAAAGAGGGGTTAAACCAGTTGGGTTATCCTAATTACACGGAAGCTTTTAAGAAACTTGCCATAATACTGGGTCAGAAAGCATCTACTATAAAGAACATGCGAGATGAGTTTGATCCATACTTTGATAATGGAAGAAAGGGTTGGTATCAGAGGGAACTTCGTGGAACACGTAAAGAGGTATTTGAAATGTATTCTACGGTCTCAGATAGAAAACTGACAGAGGTTGTGAAAGACATTCTTGCATTGTATTCAGGAGAAGCTGTCGCTAAGGTTGAACCGCCTCATACTCGGATAAAAATTGGAAGTAACAATATGAAAGAGATACGTTCAAGAAAATAGCATTGGGGATAGAGACTATATAAAATATACGAAAGGGGAAGGTCTTCTCATGCGAATGGATTTAGAAAATGAGAATTATTACAACAAGAATGCATGGGAAGCAGAGAAAGCACTCGGTAGAGCAGTCGAGGTAATGGAGTCCTTTAATGCGGAGCACTGCCCGAATGATATTAGTCATATCATTGAAGCGTATAATATTTCCCTTTTGATTTCTGGGCAAACAAAACATTCGCCGGTGGTCGATTTGGCTACATACAGAGATCTCGAAAAGCCATTAATGGCATGTGTAGCGCGTTTTTTCAATGAGATAGATGAGAGCAATATAAAAGCTTATGCTGATGATTGCTATCATGATTTCTGGGATGATTTTTGGAATTTGATAGTCAAATTCAAGGTTTATAAAAAGATTGAACGTTTTCCATGGGTAGCAGAAACATGTAATCTTCCCTTATATAATATTCTCCAGTATAAGGAAGTGGTTAGTGATCTAGATGCTGAGTTAAGTCAGTATATGAGAGAATCCGACCAAACTGCCAGAACTCTGATTGACTATTATCTTCGTAAGCGTACGGATACTACTAGGCTTTATATTCCCAAACAGTTTTCCGCTCGGGATAAGAAAGAATGTGTTTTAAAATATCTTTCAGGTGATGATATAAATGCTAATCTGCTGACATTGATAGTTGAAGCGCCGAAGAATATGCAGGAGTTTCCTATTGATGACCGTATGAAAATATCGGCAGAGAAGAGAATTCGGGATATCTTTGAGGGAAAGACGCATAACGTTGTATTTCACACCCCTTCTACGGGAGCGAGTGTGTCATTTCAAGACAACGTTTCAGATGTGGTCTATCAGCATTTTGACCGTGGAAACATAGAGCTGATCTATGACATTAACTGGATAAGAGAAAACCAGGATTATCCGACCCTTTTGAACAATTTTATATATATGTTTGGATATGTTGATCTGTGCATGCGCTGGCAACATACAGAGAAGGTGTCTGGTAGAGGTGCAATTGAGGACACATTTTTGGTCAAAGGTGTTAAGTCATATGTATCAGGTCAAACATTTAGAACAATTAATACGCTGGCCACGATGCAGATGGCAGGGTATTATGACGTGCCATCAAAACAAGGTATAGCGTTAGAGGAGGTTATTAAATGGTTTTTTGAAGAGTACCTTGCTACTGAGTTTTCTGCATCGGGATTT
>JAEEGL012803538.1_pt1 | contig 11795 bp, 9 predicted proteins | sample 9134231 | NCBI WGS metagenome assembly JAEEGL01 (sample SAMN16246548, study PRJNA631951) | gut metagenome | biome: gut microbiome; feature: rumen; material: fiber-attached | host: Bos | place: Iran: Karaj | collected 2018-10 | reverse complement strand
TGAGCTCTTACGAGTCCGATCGCGGTTTTGCCCCTATCAGAGAATTGCATGCTTCATTGTACTTCGATCAGATTAAAGATCATGAGGCTTCTCCGTGAAAGATCTTTTTCATCGTGTAATCTCCAAAGCATTTTCCTGTACCAGCGGCTGTAAAAATATAGTCACCTGACCGGTTTCGGCGGGATAAGCATAACTCGATATATTTACAAAAAACTCCTCTGCAACAATCTGTATCTGAGCAAGCTCTTTTAGGGCTTTCCGTATTCTTTCGGTAATACTTCTATCTCCCATCGTAACCCCCACTAAAAGCATGTGCTTATATTTTATATCATCCCGTTGATACACACAATGTTTTATGCGATTTTCGAAATACTCGCCGTCGAAAGACCAAAAAACACAGTAATATATGCAAATATACCCTGCGGCTGAACATTCCCATATCCCCTGCCTGCAAACCCAGTACGTCCAACTTTAGCTGGACTTATTTCGGCGGCGTAAATCTTCTGCTGATGAAGGTTTGCGCCGCTGGAATTAGTCCAGTTTATTAGGAAATGATCTACTGGATTACTCAAAAACGTGCAATCCAGTCCAGAATGCCGATCAGATCCTGAAGATACTGAAACGGATCATAAGTTTCAGCAGTCACGATCTGACTGTCCGGGATGCATCCGATCACATCCAGATCGAGGGGTAGTTTTTCATTCAAGAGACAGAAGGCAAGCTGCAAAAACTGACGGTTGCAGTAACGGTTGCTGGTGATCGCAAGCAGGGACTCGGAAGGGCCGGGGGTTTGCAGGCCGGTTTCGCTTAAATAAAACAAAAAAGTATCTCCGGTATCAGCTCTGCGGACGGCAGGTTCTGTGGAAGGCGCGGCAAATACGCGGAAAGCACAGCCCCTTTTGCGCTCTGCGTATTCCCGGACGCAGGAGATGCGGTTCAGGTTCCGGTCTCCTTCAAACGAATCGGAAAATCCGCCTTCAGGCAGTTCAAAGGCAGAAGAGAACGCATCCGTGAGTACGCCAAACTCCGTTTCAGAAGCAGAAGAAAAAGAGGACCCTTCCCGCTCCTTCGGGTTGACCGGACGATAGCAGGAAAGTCCGTCCACGGAGAGGGTAGACGGATCGATCCATTGCGAGGCATAGTGCGCTCTTGTGAAACAGACATTCACAGCCCCTCCCAGGATCAGGAGACGGCTGTGTGATTTTTTTACCGGCGCATTAATATGAAAAAAGCCAAGCTTTGCAAAGAGAGGGTACAGGCTCTGGCGAAGGGAGGAAAGCTCTTGTAAAGGTTCCATAACCTGCGTTTCCAGAACCCTTCCGCCATCTCTTTTGCGGCCATTATAATCTTTGGCGATCCGGTCATGGCTTGTATGAAGAAGCGAAAAAAGCTCCGCAAGCGCTTCCTGCCCTAGAAAATCTTCCATCTGTTGTTTCAGCAGAGAAAGACGCTCCCCTGCCGGGATCGATCTGTCCGGCATTATGAATCGAAACATATTTTTCCCTCTCTTGTAGTCTTAGCCTTTTTCTTTGTTTTCGTTTGATCCTGCCCGGGACGGCGTCAGATGTCCGGGTGCTCCGTTTTTCCGGCAGCGAGCGCCGCACGGATCAGCGGCAGGTTCTCTTTCTCTTCTTCGGGATGCTGCGAAAACCGGGCCATTGTCTTTTCGGCCTCTCTTGAGAGATCATAGTTTCTAAATGCTTCCCGTTCTTCATCTGTCGTTCCCTTCGACAGCTTAAAGAAGCAATCCATCTTTGCCTGATGAAGGCTCATCACCCGGCGGAAGTATCCCGGAATATGTCGGGAGGACATGGACGATAAGCTGCGCTGCATATATTTCAGCATGACAGGCGAAGAGGTGGAAACCGCGCCGCATCCTTCCAGAAAACGGTAGTTAAACAGGCGGTCTTCCCCGAAATCCGTCTGCTCGTCAAAACGAAGATGGAGCGCTTCGATTACACTCCTCCTGTAAAATTTGTTGCAGTTGGAATAGATCAGCAGCCTGCGCGTCCGGATGTAGTCGTCCGCAAAGGAGGAAACATCCGGGTAGTCCTTATCCTCAAGAAACTGCGCAGAGCCTGTGCCGTCAAGCAGAACGCGCTCAATGCCAAAAATATACAGGTCCGACCCTTTTTCCAGAAGCGGAAGGCTCTTTTCAAGAAAGCCTTCCTGGAGACAGTCATCACAGTCCACAAAGGCCGCGAACCCTCCTTTTGCAGCATCAAGCCCTGCGTTCCTGGCGCCGGAAGCACCGCGATGCGCCGCGTAAAGAATATGCAGATTCTCCCTTGTCCCTTCATAGGAAGCGAGGAGTTCCCTTGTGCCATCTTCCGAGCCGTCATCGACCACGATCAGCTCGCAGTTGGAAGGAAGCTGAAGGAGGACCGAGTCCAGGCACTGCGCAAGACAGGCTTCGCAGTTATAGGTCGGAACGATCACGGAGAGCAAAATGTTTTTCATATGCCGGCTCCTCATTCTGCGTGGATGTCCGCTCCCAGTTTTGACAGTTTGCCGACAATGTCCTGATAGCCCCTTTCAATGAGCCGGACATTGCGGATCTCGGTTCTTCCTCTTGCCGCAAGAGCCGCGATTATCATTGCGGCACCGGCTCTCAGATCACAGGCTGTCAGAGAAGCCCCGTTCAGTTCTCCTCCGCGGATCACGGCATGCTGACCGTTAATATCGCTCAAGGCGCCCATGCGTCTTAATTCTTCCAGATAGCGGAACCGGTCGGTCCAGACTGCTTCGTATATGGAGCTGCTCCCGTCTGCAAGACACATAAGTGCGCCGATCTGCGGCTGCATATCCGTTGGAAATCCGGGGTAGGCAGCAGTGATGATATCAGTGCTTTTGAGCCTGCCGTTTCTTGTTACCTGAACGGACCCGTCCCCTTCCTTCACTGAGACATTCATGTCTTTCAGAACATCAGCGATGCAGGAAAGATGCTCCGGTATCACATTACAGATTTTAACCGAACCGCCTGCGGCCGCAGCCGCAGCCATATAGGTGCCGGCTTCGATCTGATCGGGGATCAGGGAATATTCGCCGCCATGCATGGAGGAAACCCCATGAATTGTGATCGTGTCCGTACCGGCACCGCTGATATCCCCGCCCATCGCATTGATGAATCCTGCCAGATCGACAATGTGTGGTTCCCGTGCGGCATTCCGGAGCATGGTGTCACCGTCCGCAAGGGCAGCGGCCAGCATCAGATTCATGGTGGCGCCGACCGTCACCATGTCAAAGCAGATGTCTGCCCCGTGGAGTTTTTTGCCTTCCGGGATTGTTACACGGATATAGTTGTCATAAAGCTGCACAGCAGCCCCCATTGCCTCAAACCCTTTCAGATGCTGATCAATGGGGCGTTTGCCAAGATCGCAGCCGCCGGGAAGCGGCGATGCAGCGTCTCCTGTGCGGGCAAGCAGAGCCCCTAAAAAGAAATGGGATGCGCGCATCCGCACGCCAAGCTCCGCAGGAACTGCGTGGCTTTCGATCCTCCGGCAATCGATCTCCAGAACAGAGCGGTCAATATGCCGGTGCGTTACGCCCAGGGAATCCAATATGTCCAGCGTAAGCCGCACGTCATGGATATCGGGTACATTGCGGATCCGGCAGATGCCTTCAACCAGTAAAGTTCCGGGAAGAATGGAGGCCGCAGCGTTTTTAGCTCCGCTGATCGTAACCTCTCCGAAGAGTTCTCTTCCGCCATTGATCACATATTTTTCCATATATCAGCCCCTGCCCGGTCGTTTCAAGACCGTTTTATGCATTCCCCTTCTCTTCAAGCATTTCGTTCAGCATATAGATATTGCCGCAGCCAAGAGTGATCACAAGATCCCCTTCTTTCAGATGTTCTCTCAGCATCTTCGCGGCATCTTCAAACGCAGGCGTCAGCCTTGCGTCAATACCGTTTTGACGCATGCCATCGACAAGCATGCCGGAGGTGATATCGCCGGGATCATCTTCCCTGGCCGCAAAGATATCGGTGAGCAGAACGACATCTGCCGCTTTTGCGCAGGTCAGATAATCCGCGAACAGGGTTCTGACCCGGCTGAAGGTGTGAGGCTGGATCACCGCCCACAAACGTCCGCTGCGGCAGCGCTTTCGCGCGATGCAGATCGCGTTTTTCATCTCTTCCGGATTATGTCCATAGTCATGGAAAAGTTCCGCGCCCTGCAGCATTCCTGTTTTTTCAAAACGCCGGTGCGCGCCGCGAAACCTTCTTATACTGTCTGCCGCCGCATTCATATCAGTGCCAAGGTGATGAGCCGCCGCAAGGGCGGCAAGGGCGTTCATCGCATTGAACATGCCCGGAACGCCGGTGTGAACGGTGCAGAGCAGTTTTGTCCCGTAGTACATTTGAAACGTGACATAGCCGTTTTCATCCTCTGAAGCCCCCGCCATCCGGTAGCTGCAGCCTTCCTTTGTACCGAATGTCTCTGTTCGGCAGGGAAGAGCAGCCATCTGCCTGACCACTCTTTCATTGTCCCCGTTTCCGAGCGCCCAGCCGTCTTCTGGAAGTTTCCTCAGAAAGTCTCCGAAAGCGCTCTCAATTTCATCGATATCGCGGTAGTAGTCCAGATGATCCGCGTCAATATTTAAGAGCAGCGCACAGGTGGCGTGAACATTCATAAAATTCCGGCGGTATTCGCAGGCCTCAGTTAGAAAGAGCTCGTTTCCGCCGGAACGGACGCTTCCGCCGATCGCATCCAGAACGCCGCCGATATGTACCGTTGGATCCTGCCCTGCCTCCACTAAAATCTGTGTGAGCATGGAGGTCACGGTTGTTTTTCCATGCGTTCCGCACACGGCAAAAGAACGTTCAAATTCCTCAGACAGCTGGCCAAGGAGGACAGAGCGTTCAATGACGGGGATGCCTTTTTTTCTTGCCGCCTTTAGCTCCACATGATCATATGGGATTGCCATGGAATAAACGATCAGATCTGCGCCGTCAACGTTTTTTGCGCTGTGTCCCGCGGTTACGCAAATCCCTTTTTCCCGAAGCAGGCGCATGCTGTCGCCGTCGATCCTGTCCGAACCGGTCACCGTAAAGCCGCGGTCTTTCAGAAGGAGCGCGATCCCGCACATACTCGCGCCGCCGATCCCGATCATATGTATGTGTTTTCCGGCAAAAGCGTGAAAGTCTGGTGGGTCCGGAAGATAAGGGCTCTTTCTGTACAGCGCATTCAGCTTTTCTTTTTTGTCATCCAGACGATGCTTCTCCAGCAGCTCGAGCATTTTGTAATAGCTGCCCCGGTTCTTTTCCGCCTCTTCTTCCAGGATACGAAGGGCTTCTTCCCTTGTTGCGAGACCATACCGGACCATCGCGGCCATTCGGAAATCCATTTCCGTATATCCCAGAAGTCCGTAATAAAAGACATCCTTGATATCTTCAATATCGCAGTCAAAGTGCCAGCTCCGGTTTGTTTTTTTCCAGCCGTATTTTTCCCTGACGAACGCTTCAACAAAGTCCGGATCATTTTCAAAATAGGCATCAAAATCAAACAGCTGAATGTTTTCTCCGGCCTTCATCTGCCGGTCCGCGGTGTTGTTGCTCTTATATTTGAGATGATGGTCACGTTCAATAACCATCAGATTATCCTCATAGTCAATCGCAGGATAGTCCTTGAGCAGCCGGCGAAGGCCGTCATCAAGATCGCCTTCCGGCGAGCAGGCGGCGATCAGTTCTTCTTTGAAAGGGGCAAGCTCCAGATAGGAAGCGCCGCTGAAATATTTGTGAATGCCATTTTTCAGGCCAAGTTCATAAAGATTCAGCGTGATCCCGTACCTGCAGCCGGCACATAAAAGCACCCGTACCATTTCGGGGCGGGGATCATCCAAAAAGATGCCCAGATTCCTGCAAAATCTATTATATGCCGCATCATCCCGGTGCACAAGCAGCTGTGTACCCAGAAGTTTCTGTGTCTTTCGTACATTCTCCATGGCAATCTCATTGGTGATCCCCGGCCGGTAAAAACAGAATGCGGTGACACGGTCTGCACCGAGCAATTCTGTAAGTTTTATCCACATATAGATGCTGTCTTTGCCTCCGCTCACCGTGACTCCGACTTTTTCTCCGGGCGAAAGGGAAAGATCCGCGATCAGACGGTCTGCGCCCTTAAACGTTTTCTTCTGAAAATTGCGGCAATACTTACATATGCCATTTTCATCAAGCTCCGCAAACCGGTAAGCTGCCGTAAGGCCGCAATGCTTGCATCTTTCTGCAGTTTCCAGTTTCATAAAATCTCCCTCTTTCAGATCATATCTTTATAGGATCCCGCACTGTCAGGAATCGGGATCAGATCGCAGACCATTTCCTCTGTCTGCCTTCCGTAAGGGTGTACCATACCCGAAATCGCATATCGGTATCCTTTTTCCCGCATGGCCTTGAGAGCAGTGATCTCCAAAGCTCTCGCAATCCCGCCATGGGATCTTGCGGAAGGGATCACACCCATAGGACCCAGAAAATTCTTCGCAGGAGTCTCGATTGCGTAGAATCCGAGGATCTCCCGGTTCTTAACCGCGACATAGCAATCTCCGCGGATCAGGGAGGGAAGGGATTCGTCTGCCCACGATAGCGCAAAATTATCCTTGATAAAATCATAGACTTTTGAAATGTTCATCGGCATCACGCGCTTGATCTCAATTCCCCCGGCCTCAAGATTTTGGAAGAGCTCAGGATCCTCATGGATCCCATAGAGCTTGAGCAGCAGGTCTGGCGCTTCCGGATGCCGGGCCGGATCCACCTTCAGATAGGCTTCCGCAAAGCGTGTGTTTTCATGCCTGAACAGTTGTGCTGCCCGAAACGCATTCAGCGACAGGATGATCTCTTCCTGCGTGTGCTGATCTTCGTGAAAACGGATCAGTTTTTGTTTTTTTTCAATGATATCGGTGATATCAGCAAAATGCGTTGGTTTATGGAACGGAGCGAAAATCTCATAGGAATAGCATGCGGCTTTTGCCTTCTGGGAGCGGATGGCTTCAATGCAATAGGCTGTCGCATGCCGGTGATCAGGATGGGGACTTTCCAGCCAGGGCAGAAAGATCACCGTATAGGGCGTAAAGTCGATTTTGCGCACAGCTTCGGGATGAAGTGACAGCTTTGTATCTTCGATGCCGAGCCAGGTGAAGGCATGGGGCTTTACAAAGTCCATTTCCGCTTCGAACTGCTTTTTCCGGATGAGGGCTTCCTCTTCAATCGGCATTTCGGGGTTTCCATGGCTTCCGTCTGTCAGCACAAACACATCGGTCTGATCCGGAGCAAGAAGGAGCGGGGCAGAGGCACCGAGGCATTCATCGTCCGGATGCGGCGCGATCACCGCGATCCTGTCATCCTTTGAAAATATAAGCTCATGTATCATTGTGTTTTCTCCCCGTTTTCATTCAGATAGTCTGGTGATCAGTTTCCAGATCGATTCTGCGGAATTAAAATTTTCGGCTGTCAGATATTTGGGCCCTATCTCAACATCCAGTTCCATTTGGATCGCGTCTATGATGGCGATCATATCTATGGAGCTTAGCACCCCTCCGGATATCAGCTGCGTTTCGGTTTGAAAGTCCACATCCGGCCGGATTTCTTCCAGCAATTCCATCAGTTTCTGCATAGATGATCTTCTCCTTCTATTTTTTCGCCTTGTTCTTAAAAGTGAAAGTGGTGTAGTTCAGATTCAGCACATACTGGTAGTTGACCTGATCGGCCAGTTTTTTGATGAGGTTATAATTGTCCGTGATCAGAGCCTCTTTCTGTGTATCCTGGTCCAGCGCGATGCATTGGCCGTTATCCAAAGTCGCAAAAACCGAATTGTTTTTATCCAGAAAACGGATCAGGATCACCGCGGAGGTCACGTCATCCTGATCTCGGAAACCTGTCTTTGACACAAGCGAATTGGCTGATCTTACATAGGCCACCATTTCTTCGACACACAAGGCGATCTTATAGGAAATTCTCGGGCTGATCCCTTTTTCATCCGCGAAACGGCGGATATGTCTAGATGCCTCCACAGCATCCTCGGGTTTTACAGACAGATAAAGCGCGATCGTGTTTCGGTCAAGGGATTCTTCACTCAGCATCAGCTTGCGGTACCGCATAATGAACAGCATCAAAATGATCAGTTCACTTACAGCGTAGGAAATATAAACAAATGGTCCCGGCGTGATGAGTGAAATGAGGAACGCAAAAACAGGAACCAGCGCATTGCCTCCGAGGGTAAGCGCGGTTGTGAAGCGAATATCTTCTTTAACGCTCAGATACAGCCGGAAGAGGAAGCTGAGTCCCCGGAAAATAAAGAGGATCGAAAATATGCGAAGGCAGGCGAAGCCTTCCTGCGGAATCTCCCTGATCCCGTTAATGGAAAAGACAAGTCCCGGGAGCAGCTCAAAAAGAAGGGTGACAGTGCCTATGATCAGGAACACGAACACGGCTCCCTGCCGGAGGATCTCTTTTACAGCCATTGTGTCCTTTGCTCCAACAAACAGTCCCATCAAAGGCCTCAAGCCGGACTGTATGCCAAGGATCAAGACATTGGCTAAGTTCAGACAGAAAGAAACAGACCCATTGATCACTCCGCCGTCCATTCCGAATATGTTCATTACGATCCGGAGAACAATATAATTCTGTACTGCGCTGATGATCGGAAAGGCAGCGTCCGGGAGACCGCAACTGAGAATGCTGCCGAAGAGGCGGGGATCAGGCCTGAGGTCGCGGGTTTTGTAAAAATCTGTTTTTTTCCAGAGATAAATGACTGTTGAGGAGCATCGGATAAGATTTGCGGCTAAGGTGCCAAAGCCGGTTCCGGCAACGCCCAAATGAAAAACTGCTACAAAGAGCAGGTCAAAAGCAAGATTTGCAAGGGCTTCAGTGATCGTAAGCGTCATCAGGACTTTCATTCTCCCCGCGACCTGAAGCTGCAAAGTTCCCACTGTCGATATCAGGGAGAACGGGGCGCTCAGCATTAAGCCGATGGCATACTGCCAAATCATGTGATGCATGTCCGGAGACAGTCCATAAGAGTTTATGATGATAATGTTAATGGGGATCTGAATGAGTCCCACAAGCAGCGCCATTCCGATCATAATATAAAAGGAAGCCCCTTTGATCTTTGAGACAGCCTTGGTGTCATTGCGGCCTATGGCAGTCGAAATGCTTGTTGAGATCCCGCAGGCGGCAATCGTTGAGAATGCGCCAATAAAAACTGAGATAGGAAAGAAAATGTTTATGGAGGAGAACGCCTCTTTTCCGACAAAGTTTCCTGCGATGATCCCGTCCACGGAGGAGATCAGAAGCACGGAAAGATTTGTAATGATCATGATCGGAATATATTCAAAAAGCTTGCGCCTGACAAGTTCCTCCTCCCCCAGGTTTCGTTTATATTTTTCCAATCCTTTTTCAGTAGTGTTCATATACTTCGAGAATCTCCTGTCTGTTGAAATTCTTGAAAAACACAATTAGTTTATTATATTCTTAAGAAAAATTGAAGTCAACAAGGATGCTGAAAAACCAATACAGCTCCACGGGCCAGAATTTACAGGCTCTCCCGCTCCTCAAAGACTTTTTTAATTCATCGCGGGGGAGCCTGTACAATAGCGGGAAGAGGAGGAGGCGGTTATGAGTTCTTTTGAGGCAGAATATCAGGATGCATATAAAAAAGTAATTGCCATAAAAAAAGAGTATTTCACACATATGCTGGAAGAATATAATCAGAAGCTGCTTGAAAAAGTGGAGAACGGCGGCTGGAAGAAAAGCGAACAAAGCGAGGCATATCGCACGGCGGTGCTTCCCTATTGGAAACCGTTCGGATATGTTCCAAAACAGTTCTGGTTTGAGCTGAACGGTTCGAGAGAGAAGCAAATGAACCCGCGTCTGATTCCCTCGGATCTTTATTATAATGAGCTGCTTCCCTATCTGAATAATCTTCCGTTTCGCTATGCGCTGCAGGACAAGTGTTTTCTGGATATGAAATTTCCGGACGTATTGCAGGCTGTTACGGTCGTGCGCAGAATTGCCGGTACATACTTTGACCCGCGGATGAATGTGATCACGGAACAGGAAGCGCTTGCGCTCTGCAGGTCTTGTGAAACAGATATTTTCATCAAACCATCGCTGTATACGGGATCGGGAGCCGGGATCAGCAGGCTCCGGCCGTCGGAATGTACGGCAGAAGCGGTTTCGGCACTGTTTGAGAAAACCGGAGCGAATTTCATCGTGCAGGAGAAGATCGCACAGCACGCAACGCTTGCGAAACTGAATCCAGACTCGGTCTGTACCATCCGTGTGCTTTCTCTTTTTTGGAAAGAGGAGGTCACGATTCCCCACACCATGATCCGTGTAGGGCTTCCTGGTTCTGCCTGCGTTTCCGACAATGGGGGGTATTGCGCAGAAATTCTTCCGGATGGATGCCTGCATCCGAAAGCCTTTCGGGATGAAGAAAACTGGTTTGACGCGAAGGCGGAAGGACTCTATGATGATTCTCTGATTATTCCGAATATGGACAGGATCAGGGAAATCGTCCGGAAAATCCATCCCCGCATGAGCCATTTTAAATGGATTGGCTGGGATTTCACGCTGGATGAAAACGGCAATGCATTGCTGATCGAATTCAACACAGCACCCGGAGATGATGTGCAGCGAGTCTGTGCACGTCCTTTATTTGACGGAAAAACGGATGAGGTATTACAAGATTTCTTTTTTGATCGTTCGCTCGAAGGCAGCCAGCTTCCAAACTGCCGCTGCTTAAGCAGCGAGATCCGGAGGTATCTGTAAGGAACTGTTCCATCAGTTTTCAGGCTTATGCGGATAAGTGACAGTAAAGACAGGAAACACCCCGCCTCAAGGAGACGGGGTGCAAAAAGATACGCAAAACCAGATAATTATTTCAGGATGACCGCAGACTGGGCTCCGGCCGTGAGCACGCCATCAGAATAAGAGGCCTCTCCCAGGCTGAAAAGCTTTTCCCCGACCGGCAGGGTCTTTTTCAGGGAGACGGTTTTTCCGGAAGGATTCAGTGCCACTATCATATTCCCTCTCTGATAGACAAGGGGCTTTTCCGGCTCGCTGCATATTATCGTAAGCTCCGCGTCAGCCTGCAGGTCCTCTTCCTTTGCGCGGAGGGCAAGAAGCTCCTTTACAGTATTCAGGATCGAGCCCTCCTCCTTTTCCTGGGAAGCCACGGTAGGTGCGTCATCAGACGGATCCACAGGAAGATACAGGCTTTCAGCTTCTGCCCCGGAAAATCCCAGATTCTTTCCGTCATCCCACTGCATGGGCGTCCTTGACCCTGTCCTGAAATATCCTCCCTCCTTGGTCGGAAGCTCCTGATATCTCATGCCTATCTCATCCCCGTAATAAAGGAAAGGCACGCCGGGCATAGTGAAGACGAAGGTATAAAAAAGCTTAAGCTCCGTCCCGTCCATATTATAGCTGGGTCTTACGGTGTCATGGTTGCATGTGATAAGTGAGATATAGCCCTTATCTTTCGTATCCTCGTACCAGTCCATGTACTGATCCAGGAAGCGGTTTATATTGCCTCCGGCATCCTTCTTAAAATAGCTGTGATCCTCCCCCTGATGGTTTTCATAGTCACGTACAAGGGTGGAGTACCCGTTACCGGGATGATTGAGGTAAAAGTCCATGTCGTACCCCGCGCGGAGGGCAAGCTTAGGATAATTCCATTCGGCTATCATGGCAGCCTCGGGAAACTCACATTCAAGCATCCTTCGCACATCCAGCCATATGGCGGAGGTACCGGACTTCTTCTCATCGTCATGCTTCACAAGGGAGGACGCCATATCCACACGGA
>JAEEGL011553615.1_pt1 | contig 11795 bp, 13 predicted proteins | sample 9134231 | NCBI WGS metagenome assembly JAEEGL01 (sample SAMN16246548, study PRJNA631951) | gut metagenome | biome: gut microbiome; feature: rumen; material: fiber-attached | host: Bos | place: Iran: Karaj | collected 2018-10 | reverse complement strand
CTTTTGCGCACTCAACCGCGTAGTTTACTTCTTCTTTTGTGCAGCACGGAGTCTGCGCAATCACTTCGCCGGTGCTGGGATTGTAAACATCCATATACTTTTCGGTTTTGGATTCAATCCACTGACCGCCGGCCAGAAACTTTAATTTTTTTACAGCCATAATATATTACCTGCCTTTTCAGAACGGAGCGAAGGGCTCCTTAATTTTTCACCTTTTAATTATAAATCAATTTATATCCGTTGTCAACGGATTTCGCGCCTGAGCTCGACCGCAACGCCGAAAACGGTGACGGGAAGCTTCCTGACCTGGTCGTTTGTGTAAAAAATCGACTCGTAATCGGGGTTTTCAGCCATGAGGAGAATCCCGTTTTCCTGAACCTTGAGGCGCTTGAGGGTGGATTTTTCCCCCGACTCGAGAGCGACGACTATATCGTTTTCGCTCGCGGCGCTCTGAAGACGGATGATGATTATGTCATTATCCTGAAACATGGGATACATGCTGTCTCCGTGCACGCGCAGGGCGCAGAATTCACCTCTGCGCGAAAGCTCGGGAGATATGGCGACATATTCGCAGATATCCTCATCGGGTATGAAGGTCATCTCTCCCGCCTGAACATAGCCCTTGACGGCAATCATAACGGGGTCGTCGGGGCTGTCAAGCCCGAGGATGGCTCCTATGGATGTGTGAAAGATTTCACTCAGCGCTATGAGCATATCGGTGTCGGGATTAGTCCTCCCTTTTTCCCACTGGCTCACCGCGGTCTGATGAACTCCGCACAGCTCCGCAAGCTCAATCTGAGAGAGCTTTGCCTTTTTTCTGAGTTCTTTGATATTATTCATTGATAACAGGCTCCTGATTCGTAAAATCCGGTACTATTATGAGCTAAACTATTTAAAAAGTCAAGAGAATTTTTGAAAGTTCTATTGACAATCCCGAAAAACTGCATTACAATAAATAGTAGAGCTAATCAAATTGCTCGAAAATCATGCGAAATGGAGGTGATAAAAATTAATAACGCTATTAAAGACGCGCCCGGAAGCTACCCGTCAAAAGAGGAAATCATGCACGCGGTCAGAGTGTGCTGCGGCAGATGCTGCAGCGCCTGCGAAACCCCGGTTGAATACGCCTGGCGCAAGAGAGAAACCGACACGGCGGAAATCCTGCGCATGGCAATCGAGAGGGAGCTGACCGAAGCGGAGAGGGAGGTGATTAAGGATTACTGGTTTAATGAGCTGAGCTGCGAAGAGATTGCCCTGAAGAAAAATATCGGCAGAGCCGCCGTGAACAAAACGAAAAAGAGAGCCGAGAAAAAGCTGAAAAACGCGCTGTATTATCTTAAGGTTTACCTGTCCGGGTCCGCCGCCGTGCCGGATGAGGAGCTTATGATTGACACACAGGCGCTCATCCTCGCCGCGAGGAATTATTCTGCCTCCGGCACGGGAAAAAGAATCGCCGCTCTGCGGAAAGCGAGAGCTCTCAGACTTGAAAAGGCGGCGCTCATGCTCGGAATAGACGAAACACGACTCAAAAGACTCGAGGGAGGCAATGTTTTGCCGGATGCGGACGAAATCAGGCGGATATGCGCGGCATACGGTGTATCCTACGAAAAACTGCTTTCATAAATTTAAAAGAAATCGGGAGAAATTGAATGGATAAAAGTTTAATCGAATTATCGAAGGAATATGAAAAATCAGCCGACATTCTCTCGGGCAGAATCAGAGAGAGAAACGGAAAGCTTAAATTTACAAAGCCCGGCTCGACAGCCGAATCACTGCTCAGAGCGGAGCTGAGCATTCTGTACGCGGAGCGCAGAGACGCGGTGAAAACCGCATACAGGCTCAAAAATTACTATGCGTAAGAGGATATATAAAGGAGTATAAGGAGAAATAAATGGGTAAAAAGAAAATTTGCATCTGTGTCGGTCACGGAAGCAACGCCTGGGGCAGATATGACCCCGGAGCCGTCAGTAAGGACGGCAAATATCACGAGCATAAGCTTGCCCGCAAAATTGCGAAATACACCGCCGAATATCTCGGTTGTGACATTATAAATTATGACGGAAAGCTCTGCCTTTCGGAAAGGATAAAGCGCGTGAACGCGGGGAATTATGATTTCGCGGCGGATATTCATCTTAACGCCGGCGGGGGCACGGGCACGGAGGTCTATTACTATCACGGCTCGCCGACGGGCAAGAGAGCGGCGGATGAAATCTGCAAGAGCATCTCGGCCTCCCTCAGAGTAAAGAACAGGGGTGCAAAAATCCGCCTCAATTCCTCCGGCAGGGATTACTTCGGCTTTATCAGGCAGACAAAGCCCTGCGCGATTCTCATTGAGACGGTGTTTATTGACTGCGCCGCCGACCTTGAAAAGGTAAAAACCGAGGAGGGCTGCAAAAAATGCGGCACCGTCATCGGCAAGGCGCTCGAAAAGGCGCTGAATACGGGGGCGGCTGTATGAATTATGATATGATATTTTCGTTTCTCGGCTCGGCAATCGGCTGCATTACAGGCATACTCGCTTCGCAGAAGCTGACGAATTACCGCCTTGTGCAGCTTGAGACAAAGGTGGCAAAGCACAACAATCTTGTCGAGAGAATGACCGTGAACGAATTAAGAATAAAAATGCTTGAGGAAAGGCGGGAACTGAACCGTGAATAAGTTTTTTGAATCATTGAAGGGAGTGTCTCCCGGTTCCTGGGCGCGGCTTGCGCTGCTCATCGCCGTGCTTGTCAACAACACGCTGACGGTATTCGGCGTAAATCCGCCCGTGCCGGGAGGAAAGGCGGGCGAGATAATCGTGACAGTGACTACGGTCCTCTCATCGCTGCTCGCCTACTGGAAAAACAATTCCTTCACTGCCGCCGCCCAGCAGGCGGATGAATATATGGAGATGCTCAAAAGAAAAGACTGATGCCGGTCTCACGGCAGAGAACGGCATCAAAGGGTTTATATCTGATTTCCGACGGTGTATCCCTCATAAACTGCGTTCGGGAGGATGCCGCCGCCGTTTGAGTCACCTATATTGTATATTTCGGGGATTATATCTTTGAGTTCGCGGTAGAGCGAATCATCCGGCTTCCCGCCGATTGCGGTAACCACCGTGTCGGCGGGAACCGTTATTTTTTTGCCCGATTTATCAGCGCAGACAACCGAATCGTCTGTGACGGATTCTGCGCGGCATTGCGTCAATGTGCGCACGCCGAAACCCCTGAGGTGACCGAGCAGTATGGTCCGTGCGGTTTTGCCGGTGTTTCCGGCAAGGGTGTCTGTCACCTCGATTAAGGTGACGGTTTTGCCCTGTTTTGCGAGAAACTCGGCGGTCTCACAGCCGGTTGAGCCGCCGCCTATGACGGCGACAGTTCTGCCGGTCGCCGCTCCCGAAAGCACATCCTCGGCAAATACGGCTCTTTCGATACCCTCAATTTTAAGCTGAACGGGCTTTGCGCCGGTCGCGCAGACAACCGCGTCGGCATTGAGCGCGAGCACATCATCCTTTGTCAGGGTTTTACCGAGATGCACACGTACGCCCGAGAGCTCAAGCTGTCTTTCGAGATAGGGCCTGAGAAGCCTGAAATGATCTTTGAAGGGAGGCTTTTCCGCAGTATTTATCTGACCTCCGATTTCGGGTGAATTATCATAGAGATCGACCGTGTGGCCGCGGATTGCGGCTATCCTTGCCGCCTCGACCCCGGCGACTCCGCCGCCGATTACAGCCACATGCTTTTTCTTTTCCGCAGGTATAATCGTCGCGTCATTGTCTCCGCGCGCGAGCACCGCGTTGCCCGAGCAGATTGCCCTGCCGCCGTGCTGAAGCTGGTTGTTTATGCAGTGTCCGCAGCCGATACAGGGGCGGATTTCATCCTCTCTGCCCTCTTCGATCAGTTTGACAAGGTCGGGCTGAACGAGCAGACCGTGACCTATGAATATGAAATCGCATTTGCCCTTTGCGAGCGCCTGCTCCGCTTTGACCGGGTCCTGGGCTCTGCCGCCGCCTATGAGCGGTATAGTTTTGGGATGCCCTGTTGTAAGAAATATACCCGCCTTCACGACCTGACACAGGGGCACAGCCATACAGTCGGGGTACGCGGATTCGGGTTTTTCGTTTTTCCCCGGTTCGCCCGACCACTTGCCGGCAAGCACTTCTATGGCGTCAACGCCGGCTTTCTGAAGCTCCTTGCTGTAATAAATCCCGTCGGGAATCGAGATTCCGCCGTCCGGCCCCTGCTCCACGACGGAGAGCTTGACGATAATCGCGAAATCATCTCCGCAGAGCTCGCGGATTCTTCGTACTATATTAAGGTGAAAGCGGATTCTGTTTTTACGGTTACCACCGTATTCGTCGGTGCGGATATTGGCTGTCGATGAGAGGAACTGCTGACCGAGATAATAGCCCACGCTGTGGATTTCAACGCCGTCGAAGCCCGCTTTTTTTGCTCTCAGAGCCGCCTGAGCGTATTTTTCTTCAATTTCGTGAATTTCCTGCACGGTCAGCGCGCGGGGAGTTTCATTCCCCAGACCCATCATAAATGAATAGGGCATTGCCACGGCGCTCGGTCCTACCGGCTGAGCGCCTATTATTGCGCGCCGGGCGCCGCGCCCGGTGTGAGAAATCTGCAGAAAGGCCTTTGCGCCGCCTTTGTGAATAACGCCGGCAAGCTGAGTCATACCCGGTATGTATTTGTCATCGTCTATGACGAGCATACCGTTTGTGTTGAGCCCGAGCGGGGTGTCAACACAGGTGACCTCCACAACAATCGCGCCCACTCCGCCCTCTGCGCGCGCGGCGTAGTGATTGAGCACGGCTTTGTTTACAAATCCGTTATCGGACTGGCTCATACCCATTGCTGCCATAACCGTGCGGTTGCGCAGGGTGACATTCCCGATTTTTCCGGGAGAAAACAGGTGAGGATAGTCGGTTTTCATCTTAAACATCTCCGGTTCATTTTTCTCTTTCTCTTTTTATACAGTTCAGCCGAGTATTTTAAGCAGGTTTTTTTCGTCCGTGCCGGGCAGAAGCTCTTTCAGCCGTGTCAGCACGGCTTCAAAAGATTCTTCCGGCTCTTTTGAATAGACGGATGATGTGAAATCCTTGCCTAAAAAGACCTCGGGCGTGGAATACTCTGCGACTCCCCAGCCGTAAGTATTCCCGTTTTTATCAAGCTGATATATAAAATCGCTTATTATCACATAGCACTGTGACTGAAGGCGGTTTATGACAGTGTCAAAACCTTTTTTTTCGTTTTTCATATAGCCCGCCTCACGCTTGAGACGCTTTGAAAGCATAGGCGCGTTCCCGGCAAGGATATCATAGAGCTGTTTATCTTTGAAAGCAGCGAGCCCGTCATCAAATCGCGCGTCAAAATCATAGCCGTCACGCCGGTAATTCGCGAAATCGGGGAAAACCTCTCGGTCTATGAAAACGGCTTTGTTTTCAAAAAACTTGCCGTAGGCGCAGCCCGCCTCGCGAATGACGGGGCCCTTCCATTCCCAGACTCCCTCATCTGAAGAAAACCACGCCTTCGGAGAAACATGCTCCTCAACGGAAAAGCCGGGAACTGAATTGGAAAAAAGCGGTACAAAACCGAATTTATGCACCGCTTCAATCAGATCGTTTTTTGTTTCGATATAAAAATCAAACACACACATTTTTAAATTGTTATTTTGCCTCACCGTAAATACCGACAAGCGCATGGTTGAAGCAGATTACGGCGTTTCCGCCCTTTTCGCCCAGAGCATCATATTCGCCCCAGACTTCATTGCTGCGGTATGAAACATTGTGAGCCGAATCGGGGTCGCCGATATAGCCGCCGTCTTCCCACGAAACCTCTTTGAGCATTTTGTGAGTGTCGGTCACAAGACCCACGCTCATCCAGGGGATGGCGTCTCCCTTGTCAGCAAGGCGGTGAAGGGTGCCCTCTCTCTCGTTTTTAATCGGAATATAGGGCGAGCCCGCGGTGAGAGTGTTGATAATGTTGTATTCTCTCTTTATATCCTCGTCGGCGGAAATCTGCTGCAGAGTCATACCGCCGAGACTGTGACCGGCGAGAACAAGATTTGCCCCCTTGGGAACAACCTTTTGAATTGTTTCTTTTGCAACATCGAAGTAGTCGCTTGTCTGAGCGAAGCCCGCTTTGAGACAGCTTTTTATATTGTTTGTCTGCTCTGTGCCGGATTCAACGCCCACAAGGCCCACAAGATAGACCCAGCGCACGGATTTGCCCTGTGTGAGACCGGCTTTGACCACTCTGATGGGAACGGCGTGTTTGCCGCCTTCGAGCACGAAATCAATAACATCCGCCGATGTTTTGCAGGTTACCCAGTAAGATTTCTTGCCGCCTGCCGCCGAGGCGCAAAGCCCGAGACATGAGATAACGATTGCGGTCATCAGTAAGATTGAAATTAGTTTTTTCATAAAAAACACCCCGAAAATTTATTTGATGCCTGTGTCCGGCAAAGTTCAGCTTCCGAAAGGAACCACGTGCGCCACCGCTTCGGCGGGCGTGATGATTCTGTCGCCGTTATCAATATCGATTATGTTGTATTCATCATTCCCCATGCCGAGCTCCTTCATATAGCTGAGCTGGCGAAGGCCCTTGCGGGTTTCCATCCTCTCAACGAGGTCGTGCCTGTCTTCCTCTTTCATCGCGTAGATGAGATCGACGCTGCATTTGTCGGCGGCGAGGATATCAAAAGAGCCGATAATACCGACATCCGGAGTTACGACGGGCATCGCCGCGACTCCCTCGCAATCGCATGAGACGGACATATTACGCATGACATTTATATAAGAGACATGGCTGCCGAAAAAGTCAATTGTGGCTCTTGTGGATTCGGTGATTCTCTCCATGAGCTCCTCTTCGGCAATGCTCCAGAGATTGTCGGAGCCCTCTCTCGTGTGAATCATCTTTTTGCCGATTCTGCCGTCGGCGCAGCCGATGCCGATATTTTTGTTGGAGCCGCCGAAGCCCCCCATGATATGCCCCTTGAAGTGAGTCAGTGCGAGCATGGAATTATAAGAGAGCATGTTTTTGCCCACATACATTTCTTTGAACCATTTGCCTCCCGTCACGGGCAGGGCGGCGGTTGCCTCCTCATCGGTAATATCGACGGGCGCGAATGTCCAGCCGTTGACCTTGAGAGTTTCGCGGTGCTGCTCCGTGGTGTAGCGGTCACCCTCATAGTATGTGTTGGTTTCAATTATGGCGGCGTCTTCAAGGCGCTTTTCAAACAGGGCTTTCACCCACTCGCGCGGGATGATGTTCGGCCCGTTTTTTTCGCCGGTATGAAGCTTTACGCCGATTTTGCCGACGAGATTTGAGCTTACCCTGTCATAAATCTTCAAAAGCCCTCCGAAGCTCAGATTTCTTGTGAAAAACACAGTGCTTTTTTCTATCATATATTCTCTCTCCCTTCCGCCGAAAATATCAGACAAAAATATTATATATGCTTTAATTAAATTTGTCAATTTTTATTGATATAAAAGAAATGATATGATATTATATAAATTGGGTTATTATACTGTTTTATAACGGAGAGAGAAAATGGAACTGATTGACAAGAGCAAAAACCTGCTTGGTTCGCTGAAAAAATACTGGAAGACGCCGCCGGAGGGGAGATTTGTCCCCTTCAAAGAAATCGCCGCCATAGCCACGGGCGGCATGGGTGTCAAATTCATTGTCTACTGCGTTTCAAACATGATAATCAGCATAGGCAATGTACTCATAGGCAACACAATAGGCATAACACCCTCGGCGATGTATGTGATATACATAATCAGCATACTGTCGGGGTTCCCGCTCACTGCGCTCAGAGCGAATATGATAGACAACACGCGCAGCATGAAGGGAAAATATCTGCCCTATATTCTCAAAATGGGCATACCCTCGGTTTTGCTCGGCATCGGTTTTATATGGGCTCCCTATGAGAGCATGTCGATGACCGTAAAATGCGCGACGGTGTTGCTTTTCAATATCGGATTTCAGTTTTTTTACAATTTTTATAATGACGCCTACGAGAGCCTTATAAATGTCATTTCGCCGAATACAATTGAGAGGACGGATATTTACGCCGTGCGCTCGGTTGTCGAGAATTTCTCACCCTCGATAGCCGGCATTTTTCTCCCCATTGCCGCGAGACTCATAACCGGAAACAACACTCTCTATGACCTCAGGGTTTACAGAGTGCTGTTCCCGCCGATGCTGATTGTCGGCTTCGCGGTTTCGATGCTCGTCTATGTCAACGCCAATGAGAGAATAGTTCAGCCCAAGAGCAGAATCATTCAGGTTCGCTTTGCGGACGCCTTCAGGGCGGTTGCGAGAAACAAATATTTCTGGATTATTTCACTCGCCGGGTGGATAGGTTTCCTCGAGGGCTCGTTTGCCCAGATACTCGGCTGGATGTATAACTATCAGAATGTCTGCTCCGCGGGGCAGTATTCGATTATCACGGCGATATACGGCAACGCCTCTCTCTGGCCGAATCTTTTCGGGCCGGCGCTGATAAGAAAATACGGAAAGAAAAAGATACTCATCATTAGCAATCTGCTCAATATTTTTCTCATAGCTCTCATGATTCCCGTAATAAGGATGCAGGGGCAGTCGGCAATCTGGCTGCTGCTTGCCTGCCTGTTCGCCAACGGACTCATCACAGCCCTCGGCCACTTCATCGGGCCGAGCCTCAACGCCGATATAAGAGACTATCAGCAGTATATCACCGGCGAGAGAATCGACGGCATGTTTGCCGCCGTGGGCCTCATAGGCAATGTCATCACGCTCGCGACAAGCTCCGTGCTTCCCGCAATCTATGAGAGGGCGGGCCTCAACGAGGCGACCGCCGTTTCACTCGGATATTCGGGAGCGAATGTATATGATGTGCTCTACAATCACGCGTATTTCACCCATATCTGCACCGTGCTGATTATCGCCTCAATAGTCGGCGCGACTCTCAATGTAATACCGTTCTTCTTTTACGACCTTTCAGAGGCAAAGCAGAAGGCAATGGTCAACGTGCTCAGAATCAGGGCAGCTTTTGAGGATTACGGAAGCGGAGCGGTTGATGAGAGCGGGCTGAGCGAAGCGCTTGAAATCATAAAAGAAGCCGAGGAGTTTTCCGGAGCGGAGCCCGTGAATGAGTCTCAGCTCAAGGGGAGGGAACGCAAAGCGGCAAGAGAGAGAAACGAAAAAATCGAGATCTCTCATCTCGTTCTTGCTGAGCTTAATAAATTCGGCACTCCCGAGGGAATCGCCGCGCTTGAGAGGGCGAAGGCAATATTTGAATCGGGGCTTGACGGCTTTGAAAAGCATCTTTCATACGATATCCGTGAGGCAAAGCGGCTGCCGAAATCCACACCCGACGAAAAAAAGATACGCTCCGACGCCGTGAGAGAGGCGCGCGATGCGGTCATTTCCGAAAAAGCAAGGAAAAAATACTACCCCGGAGGGCTTGAAGAATTCGATATGTCCGCGCTCAACGATCTGTTTGAGAAGAGAGACGCAAACGATGTTGCCGTTGCGGAAACGCTCGGCGCAATGAAGGCGGCGCGCATCTCAAAAGACAAAGCGGAGCTCGGCAGACTCAAGGCCTCGCTTGCCGGTCTGAGAACGGAAAAGAAAAATATCGATACTCTCATCAAGGCTCAGACAACCGCCTATTCCGTCTATAACAGAGCGGCAAAGCCTTATCTTGACGCGAAAAAGCTGATTGAAGAGAGTGAAAATTACGCAAAGGCAACTCAGACTATCCGCGCCGGGGGAATAAACTGATATGATTTCCCGCCTGCCGCTCTATATGATACGCTGTCTGCTTCTTACCGGAGCCGTCGAAACCGGACTCGCGGCTCTGCTCGGCTTCCGCAGGCGCGATCTGCTCTTTGTCGCGCTGGTCAATCTGCTTACAAATCCGCCGGTTGTGGTGCTCACCTTTCTGAGCGGTCTTTATTACGGCAAAACCGTGTGGATAATCTCTGTCGTATTCTTTGAGATTGCCGCTTTTCTGACAGAAGCACTTGTCTACCGGAGCAATCTTGAAAAAAGAAAACCGAATCCCTTCCTGCTGGCGCTGATTCTCAACGCGGCGTCATTCGCGGGAGGCGAGATTTTCAATATATTCTTCAAATAAAAAATCAAAACAGGGAGAGTTTTACTATGAAAAAAGCGATTTCCGTTTTTCTGGCGCTCGTTATGTGCGCCGCGCTTGCACTGCCTGCCTTTGCGGACGCCGTGGGACCCTTCATGGAGGAAATAACCGCGTATGTCAACAAAAAAGGCGGAGCAAAACTCTATAATTACGGCGAGCCCGATGATGAAGAGGGCGAATGGGATCTTATACCCGACGGCACAAAGATTCCCGACAAGACAAAGCTCACGCTCCTCTGGCCCGAAGTGGAAGACGATGACACATACTATTATGTCGACTACGGCGAAGAGGGCGGCTATGTCAGGGCGTCCGATCTCTCGATGGATCTTAAGCCGGTTGAGCCGAAGGAAGAAAACAGATATGACCCTCCGCGTCATTTTGTTGTGCTCAATGCCGACGGCGCGAAGCTTTACGCGGGCCCCGGTATCTCTTATGAGGAGCTTACCGTTCTGCCCGAGGGTACCGAAATAGAGGCGGAATACGCCGACGGTTATGACGACGGTTCTGTCTCGACCTGGTCATATACCACATTTGACGGTGTGAGCGGCTGGGTGCATACCGGCCAGGACGGTTTTTCGGAAGATTTCGGCATTCCCGTAGGATACTATGAATATGCGCAGAGCCCTCTCGGCGAAATCTATGTGCGTACCGGTATGAATTATTATGATAAAATGTGGTGGTGGGATGACGATGAGCCCGCCGGCGAAATCCCCGCAGATACCGAGCTCAGCTTTGACCGCTATTACAGGCATCAGGGCGAGACAATCGTGCCCGTCAACTATGACGGTTCACAGGTATGGATAAGGCTTGAGGACGCATATTTTCTCCAAGAAAGCTATATGAGCGCCATTGACGGATATCTTATCAATTACGGCGAGCCTGCGCTCTATGAAGACGATAATCTGCAGCCCGGAGACAGAACGGATAAAGAGATGCCCGTGAATGAGATAATTCCCTATGACTGGGCGTTCCGCGATGTATTGGGTGATTATGACAAGGATGACGAAGAGTATTATGACTCACCCTATGAGGATTATTACCGCGTTTTGCTTGACGGCGAATATTACTGGGTCCGTTACGGCAGTGAAATAGGCGAGGAAGTCTGCACCTTCAACGGCAGCTACATTGAGGCGGCTCCCGAGGGCGTTTCAGTCACTGTTTATGCTGAGCCGGATGATACTTCAGAAGAGCTTGCCGTCATCAATCCCGAAGAGCAGTATACCTGCCTTTTCAGTTATGACAAAAACGACTATTATGAAGACGAAAACGGAGAGGTCGATTATGACCCTCTGGCAAACTGGTATTATGTTGATTTTGACGGTGTCCGCGGCTGGATTCACTACGGCGAGGAGGAATACCCCGCGTATCTTCCCGCGCTTACAGCCCCGGTTGTTACCTTCGGCGAAGCCGCTGAAACCGCAAGCGCAACGGATGACGGAAACGATAACTCCGAAGGCGGCGGATTCCTCTCAAATCTTTTCGGAAAAAAAGACGGCGGAGACGGCTCTCTTGAGCCCGAATCACCGCGCAAGACAATAGGCGGCAGTATAGCTTTTGCCGCTGTTGCGGTCGTGCTCGCGATATTCGGCATCTCCCGCGCGAGGAAAAAGAAAGAAGACTGATTTATGAAACGGATTCTCTGTTTAACGGCAGTATTGCTT
>JAEEGL010810756.1_pt1 | contig 11795 bp, 9 predicted proteins | sample 9134231 | NCBI WGS metagenome assembly JAEEGL01 (sample SAMN16246548, study PRJNA631951) | gut metagenome | biome: gut microbiome; feature: rumen; material: fiber-attached | host: Bos | place: Iran: Karaj | collected 2018-10 | reverse complement strand
GCAGGGATTTGATCATGGTGATGATAAAGCAGAATTTGAGAGAGAAGAGGAGATTGTTCCAAGAGTCAGAAAGCATTTTAATAAGGACTTAGGTGTTGCAGCAGTAAATGAAAAGGGAGAAATGGTGGCCTGTTGTCTGCTGTGGTATATGGCGGGGACTGATTATGTTTATGTTGAACCTGTCTGTACTATACCGGCATACAGAGGGAAGGGCATTGCAAAAGCCTTGATATTTGAGGCATTTCGCAGAGCCAAAAACCTTGGAGTAACCAGGGCTTACGTGATTTCTGATATGGAATTCTATGAGAGGCTTGGCTTCAGGAAGAAATATCATTATTCATTTTTTTGGAAAAAGGATGGCAAGTAAGGAGATACATGATAAAAATAGATACAAAAAGGCTATTCCTGCATCCGATATCAGATGAGGAAATGCAGAAGATTATAGATGACGAGAAAGATCCGGAAATGTATCTTGAAGAGCTGGACAGAAAAAAGAATATTGAGTAAAATGTGTTATATAGTAAAAATCTAAAGGAAAGAGAGGTAATCATTTATGCGTGAAATAAGAATAGAGATTGTAAGTGCATATAGTATGAGGACCTCGGTTTCTGCCCTTTGATCATAACCTGAATTGGGTAACATAATTATGTGATTACGGACCGTGGCGTTTTGTCACGGTCTTTTTACGTCTTCCTCATACTATAGCGACGAAGAAACCTAGCCTGATGAATGTAAAGTATAAGGAGACAAAGAATTGAATAATACAATTACTGGAAGAATTTCAGAGATTAACAAGAACAGCTACAAAATCAGATTTGAAGAGCTGGAGATACCGGCTAAGCTAAAAGGCAGCTTCTACGAAGAAGAGGCAGACAAATTACCTGTTGTTGGGGATTACGTCACATTCCTTTATAACGAACAGGGAGATTCCACTATCATTTCGGTATGCGAGAGAAAGAGCCTTTTGCAAAGGCCTGACCAGGCTAAGACCGGAGTGATGCAGTATATGGTGGCCAACGTGGATTACACTTTTATCGTTACATCCCTTAACGAAGACTACAGCTACAACAGGATAGCCAGATACGTGAGCGTTGCGCTGCAGGGAGGTTCCACTCCGGTTGTAGTGCTGACAAAATCAGACCTATGCAATAACTATGGCAGGTACATAAGAGAAGTGGAAAGCATATCTGATAAAGTGAGAGTCCATGCGATTTCAGCGCTGTATGGAATTGGAGTGGATGAGTTGCGGGAATATATGAAGCCCGGAGTGACCATATGTCTAATGGGCTCCTCAGGTGCAGGAAAGTCAACGCTTCTGAATGCTTTTGCCGGGGAAGAGATAATGAAGACCTCTGCGGTAAGAGAATCCGATGATACGGGAAGACACACCACAACACACAGACAGCTAATTGAGCTACCAAACGACGTATCCATCATCGATACTCCCGGAATGAGAGAGCTGGGAATGGCTGCTACCGAGCAGGGAATCGACAACACTTTTTCGGATATCCTGGAACTGGAAAAATGCTGCAAATTCAGCGACTGTAAGCACGACACAGAGCCCGGCTGCGCCATAAAAGCAGCGATAGAAAACGGCGAACTGTCAGAGGAAAGATATATGCTTTATAAGTCCCTGAGCGCAGAGAACATCAGAAACTACGCTAAGAAAAAAGAAATTTCCAAATGGGCCAAGGCTGCAAAGAAATTTAAAGAGAGCACTATGCAGTGGGATTAATATGAATCCCGTTAGAAAGGAAGAGAAGTCAGCGTAGATACCTATGAAGGTATTTACTGCTGCTTCATCTTCTTTTTCTTTTCATACATATTTGAATCTGCCTGATTGAACACATCACTGAAGGAAAGATCATCAGAGCTGCGCGCCATGCCTGCAGCAATGGTCACTTTGCCGCGGATTTTGTTTTCGTTGTTTTTCATGTCTATGACACCCATAAGGAAATCTACTTTTTCATAGTCATTGTTATGGGCGATGACCACAAATTCATCACCTCCTACACGGTATACAGGACTGTGTGAGAAGGTTTCGCAGATGATCTTACAGCCTTCTTTGATGTATTCATCGCCTTTTTTGTGCCCATAGGTATCGTTTACATGCTTCAGATTGTTTAGATCAAAAACGATTATTGCATATTCCTCAGAATCACCGCAGGCAATCCTGGAAGAAAGCTCCTCCTCAGCCAAAGCATAGGCATGCTTATTCTTTACACCTGTGAGTGAATCCTTAAGGGCCATCTTTTCGGCAGCAGACAGAGTCTCTGCGTATTCTTCATCCTTTTTTACCAGAGCATCAATATTTACCAGGCCTACGATCAGTTTGGGTTCGTTGTTTTCAGATGTGATCACTGCTTTGAACATGAAGTAAGTGGGTTTCTTATCCACAAGTAACCTGTATGTATACTCAAAGACACCAACTTCAGAGATTTTTTTGATTATTGTCTCTTTGTTAATGTTCTTTAAAAAGCCCTCAAGGTCTTCTTCGTAAATCAATTCTTTGATCCTGCGCTTCGTTACAATGAAGAAATCTTCATTCCTTTCTGTGAAACCTAAATAGCTTTCTCCTTGAGAAGTCTTAAAAACAGAGTAAGAATCATCATCGATATTTACAGTGTAAACAGCATAAATATTTCCGGAAAGGGCGGCCATTCTTGAATAGGATATCTTTTCCTTTTGGACTGCCAGTAAGGCCTCCTGTTGTTTCATCTGATTATCTACACTATTTATTCCGATAATTATGAGGTTATTATTGCTGCGATCCCTTACAGCTTTAAAGTTTACATAACGTATACCCATTTGGTCTTCCATTCGGTAGGTTATGGAAAAGCACCCCTGTTCGTTTATAGTTTTTAAGATATTTTCCTTGGTGCAGATTTCCTTAAACATTTGTCTGTCTTCATGAAAAATCCTGTTGCGGATGTCGTTTCCGGAATCATAGAAGAAATCCTCGCCTCTTTTTTCAATGTTCACATCGCGGTTTGCACCATCGGAACGGTATTCCACGTAATTATTTGTTCTGATATCAACAAAGAACATTGCAACGTAATCCTCTGACAGTGTACGGGCAATGTAGTTATAGGATAAAGAATCGGTGATTGCTGTTGACTCTTCTATTGAAAGGACGGTAAATAAAACAGCGGACTTTTCCGTTACAGGATTGTGGGCAATTTTTCGCATCATAATATGTACGGTTGTTCCAGCAGGTGTTCTTTCGTCAATAACTATTGGAGCATCATAGGAAGCACACTGTTTGATTGTGTTAAGAGTATATATACCGGGCTTGTTATCAAAACTTTTAATGGATATGGAGCCTGTAGGATTGTCTAAATGGAAATTCGCAATTATAAAATCATTAAAATCTTTATTTGCGCGCAAAATAGAGATTACATCACCGTCCACCTCGATGATGGCTATAGGTATTGTGTTATGAAAATTGCTCAAGGCCTCGCTGCCTACATCAGAAATGGACAACTCATGGAGGCTCATACTGTCCACAGCATTATAATAGGGCTCTTCTTCCTGTTTCTCCAGAAGCAGATAGTATTGTTTATTCTTGGATAGTTCAAAAAGGTTTGCCACTGAAACAGGTTTACTGAAGTAGTAACCCTGCAATTTGGCACAACCGATTTCGCTTAAAAAATCCGCCTGGGTTTTTGTCTCTACGCCCTTAACAATAGCATCAAGACCAAGCTTTGCGGACATTTTTACCAGCTCGGACAAAACAGTTTTTGCAATAGGATTATCCGGAATCTGCCGGGTCAGTGACATATCCAGTTTTACAACATCAAATTTGGTCTTTCCTGACAGCAGAAGCGCAATGGAATTGTAGCAGAAATCATCAAGATCTAATCTGTAGCCAAGTCTGTGTAAGCATTCCAGCTGTGCCAGAGTTTTTGCGTTTTCGGTTAAGACTGAGCTTTCCGACAACTCTATAGCAATTCTGTCTTTGGGTATATCAAAAGAAGTAACCAGATCATCAATTTTATCTATAATATCTTCATGCTGAAAATCCAGAAGTGAAAAATTGATGGAGTTAATAACTATATCCATTCCGGATTTGCGCTGCTTTTGCATTTTTTCCAGAACTTTTTGCAATATAAAAAGATCAAGACGCTCTATTTTTCCGGCGGCCTCAAGTACGGGAACAAATTCATTGGGATTGAGTACGCCCAAAACCGGATCATCCCATCTTGCCAGGATTTCTTCTTCGCTAACCTTTCCGTTGGAGGAACGGACTACGGGCTGTGCATATATTTCAATCCACTCTTCATCTAGCGCACGGTCAAAGTTGTTTAATAAATATTCGGTTTTACCCTCCGGTAATCTGACGGTATTCATATGAATGTTCCTCTGAGTATTGTAATAAAACGTAAAAAAATCAACGCCATCATAAAAATTTTAGCACTAACAGGGGGTTTTTTTGGGAAATTTTGATAATGTTTATAAAAAAGTTATTTTTTATGGAAATATATGCAGTATATGTGGTTCCACCAGGGTGCTTGAAGAACTAGAGGCAATAACAGGCTCTGGTTGGCATAGCCGCTTTTTAACATTATAATATTATGGACTTTACGACTATTGTTTTTGCAAGGAGCCTTAATGAAAAAAAAGAAACAAATCTTCAAATATATATTTTTTATTTTTGCAACAGGCTTGTGTCTTATGCTGGCGTCAAGATCATCATTTCTTTATCCCATGAACAACTGGGATGATGCCAACAGCTATTTCAGTGTGGGCAAGGGGATATTCAATGGGAAGATGCCTTACAGAGATATCTTTGACCAGAAGGGCATGTACCTGTATTTTTTCTATGGCCTTTGCTATCTTGTGTCTCACACCACATTCACAGGTGTTTTCATCATGGAGATAATTCTTGGGGCGCTTGATATCGCAGGGATGTACAGGATAATTAGTCTCTACAGCAAAAAATGCATTGCTTTTGCCCTGGCTCCTGTGGGCTACGCAGCTATTGTGTGCTCAAGAAGCTTCTGGTGGGGAGGGGCTGCGGAAGAGGTCTGCCTTCCTTTTTACATCTGGGGCTTGTATCTTGTGGTAGATTACTTCAAAAATAAGTATCCGGAAGAAGTCATGTCCTTCAAAACAGTATTTATCGGCGGTATTCTTTCCGGAATGGTGGCTAATATCAAATACACGGGCCTTGGCTTTTTCTTTGCCTGGATGATGATGGTATTCTTTTCATACGTTGCAAAAAGAGAGTTGTGGCAGGGGATAAAGGCCTGCGTTGTATTCCTCTTTGGGATGTTCCTTCCTTTTGTGCCGTGGATCATCTACTTCGCCGTTCAGGGGGCTCTTTACGAGTGGTACTGGGGCTATGTCTATGTGAACGTATTTCTTTACAGCAAGTTCGAGGACAACGGGCCCGGACTTTTGGAGAAAGCTTACAATCTGGCAAAAGTCCTGTATTGGCGCATTATAGAAGAATGGCAGGTCTACATCTTCGCTGTTCCGGGCATTTTGTTTGCCTTTTTCGGAAAGGGGAAAAAGCTTCTGCAGAGGCTTATAGTTCCCGTGTTATTCCTGTTTTTGTTCCTTGGAATTTTTGGCGGAGGAAGAGAAATTCCTTATTATTCGCTTCCTCTTGCAGTGTTTGCAGTATTTGGCGTGGCGCTTGTTTCTGTGATCCTGGAAAAAATCCTCAACACGAATTCCAGAACTTCAAAGACGCTTTTGACCTGTATTTCCATTACTTTGTCGCTGGTATTTGTATACACAAACTCCATGAACATACCTTTCATGCAGGTTTCAAAGGACGAATTTTTCATGTTTAGGTTCAGGGACGAAGTGCTTCAGACTGAGAATCCCACGCTGCTTAATGTGGGCTGTCTTGATGCAGGACTCTACACACTTTGCGACATTGTGCCCAGCTGCAGATGGTTCCAGACCCAGACGCTTGATATCGATGAGCCGGAGAACAACCCCTACAAGGAACAGGAGCGTTACGTTCAGGAGGGGCTTGTGGACTACGTTCTTATCAGGGACAGTGTTCCTGCCTCAATTGGTGATCACTACGAATGCATTGACAAAGAGGAGTATGGATTTAGCGGATATGACTTTACATATTACCTGTACAAAAAAATCAGATAATATGCAAAAAAACACTACTTTTTAAGATGATCTATGATAAAATCTATGCTAACGTAAAAATTTGCCGGTGGGAAGAATACTAAAAAAGACCGGCGGGGAGAGAAAAAAAGTATGGGAAAATTAAAGAGCTTTTTGAAGAGGAAGGATATTGAGATATCCTTCAAGCGCTACGGCATTGATGCCCTTGGCGCTATGGCACAGGGACTTTTTTGTTCCTTGCTTATCGGTACAATCATCAACACAATTGGTACACAGTTCCACATTCCTTTTCTGACACAGACAGTGGCAACAATAGCAGGCACAGAGTATACAGTTGGCGGCCTTGCAACAGCAATGAGCGGACCGGCAATGGCAACAGCAATTGGCTATGCACTTAAGTGTCCGCCGCTGGTTCTTTTTTCAATGATAACAGTTGGCTTTGCAGCAAACGCCTTAGGCGGAGCAGGAGGTCCTCTTGCAGTTCTGTTCGTTGCAATCCTTGCTGCTGAGTTTGGTAAAGCTGTTTCCAAGGAGACAAAGATTGATATTCTTGTTACTCCTTTAGTTACTATCGGTGTTGGCGTGTTCTTTTCCTGGCTCATCGCACCACCTCTTGGAAAAGCAGCTATGTCTCTGGGACAGCTCATCATGTGGGCAACAGAGCTCCAGCCATTCCTTATGGGAATCTTCGTTGCTGTAATTGTAGGTATGGCACTTACACTTCCTATTTCCTCAGCTGCTATCTGTGCAGCCCTTGGTCTTACAGGTCTTGCAGGCGGAGCAGCTGTTGCAGGATGCTGTGCTCAGATGGTCGGCTTTGCTGCTATCTCCTTTAAAGAGAACAAATGGGGCGGCCTTGTATCACAGGGAATCGGAACCTCCATGCTTCAGATGGGCAATATCATGAAGAATCCAAGAGTCTGGATCGCACCTACACTGGCTTCTGCTTTCACAGGACCAATCGCAACCTGCATCTTCAAGCTTAAGATGAATGGTGCACCCGTTTCTTCAGGAATGGGAACCTGCGGACTTGTTGGCCAGATCGGTGTTTACACAGGCTGGGTAAACGATGTGGCTTCAGGCGCAAAGACATCAATTACCGGTTTTGACTGGCTTGGACTTGTTTTGATATCCTTTGTGCTTCCTGCAGTTATATCTCTTGCTATCCACGCTGTTGTAAGAAAGCTTGGATGGGTAAAGGATGGAGATCTAAAGCTCAACTGATTTTTTTGAACGTATTTGGAAGGAAAGTAAGGCTCTATGACCGTTACAGCGTTTTCTTTTGTATATGCGCTTGTAGTGTGCTGGCTGTTTTATCTGCTGCGCGGAAAAACCCGAAAAATCCTGCTGACCGCTGCTAGTATTGGCTATGCTTTTTGCCTCAACTATGCTGCCGGTGCAGCTGTGCTTGTTGTGGGAGTTTTGACCTGGTCAGCAGGGCTTATGGTGGAGAGCTATTCAATTCGAAAAAAAGAGCGTCTGTCAAGGGCGGTGGCGTATTGGTATATCGCCCTGGCAGTGCTTTGTCTATTATCTTTAAAATATATCCCTGTTTATTATTCGCCTCTTGCAGAGGATTCATATTTCCTTAAAAACATAGTGATGCCCGCCGGTTTTTCTTTTTATATTTTTCAGGCGATCAGCTATATTGTGGACATCAAGAGAGACAGAATCTCTGCAGAGAAAAATATCTTTGATCTGATGCTTTATCTTACGTATTTTCCAAAATTTGTAAGCGGACCTATCGAGCGGTATGACAGCTTTCGCAGGCAGCTTAAGGAGTGCTGCAAAGCCTGGACTCACGACGGAGAAAGGTGGAAAAAAGCCCTTTATTACATGCTTTTTGGAGCTTTTTTGAAGGTGGTTGTTGCAGACAGGCTGGGAATCTATGTGGACAGACTTTTTGAGGGTTACACTCAGTACAGCGGAATGTTCCTTCTTGCCGGGGCACTTCTTTATACCATGCAGATCTACTGCGACTTTGCCGGCTATTCTTATCTGGCAATGGGCGTGTCCTATATGTTTGGGATTGAGCTCATGGTGAACTTTGATCTGCCCTACTGCAGCAGCAATATCACTGAATTCTGGCGCAGATGGCATATTTCCTTAAGCAGCTGGTTTCTGGATTATATCTATATTCCTCTTGGAGGTAATAGAAAAGGAAGCTTTAGAAAAGTGCTTAACACAATGATCGTATTCCTGATCTGCGGAATGTGGCACGGAGCCGGCTTTAGCTTTATTGTATGGGGATTTCTTCACGGGGCATATTCTGCATTTGACCTTCACGCAAGGAAAAAGGGCTGGGACGTTATAAGGAAGGGGACGTTGGGAAGAGTGATAACCTTCATCGAGGTTGCCTTTGCCTGGATATTCTTCAGGGCAACATCGCTTTCTGCAGCTCTTGCCTACATAGGTGGAATTGCCGGAAATGGCTTTTTGCCAAAGAGCTTCGCCGGAGAGCTTGAAACCCTGCAACTTAGGACGGTTGAGCTTATTGTGATGATACTTCTTTTGGTGCTGATTACTGTCTTTGACAATATTGCATATAAAAACAGATGCCACCTTCCGGACCTGATCATAAAATTGAATCAAAACCGAAGATTTATTTGCATTTACCTTTTTGTGACAGCGATCTTTATTTTTGGAATTTACGGACCATCACTTGAATCAAGACTGATTTACATGGGATTTTAGGACAGATAGATGAAGCATGATATGAAAAAACCGGGAAGACTTATAGCGCTGCTTCTTGCGTTTGTGGTGACTATAGTTTTCTGTGACAGACTTCTTAATTTCAAAACTATACACGGAGTCCGGCAGGCAAGGGATATGTATGCCCAGCCAAAGGACACGATAGATGTGGCTTTTCTTGGATCGAGCCACGTTCATTATGGCGTGAATACAGCGTACCTTTGGGAAAACTATGGCATAGCCGGCTATGATTACAGCGCAGCCGAGCAGCCTGCCTGGGTCACTTACTATTATCTGAAGGAGCTTTGCAAGTATCACAGTCCGAAGCTTGTGGTGCTGGATCTGTATTCTGTTGCCAAGTTCCATGACGAGTTTCAGTATGATTATCTTGTCGACAATTTTAATGGCGTAAAATTTTCCTATAATAAGCTGGAGATGATGCTGAGTGCTACAGAGCCTGAGAGGCTCAAGGAGTTTTTTCCTTCTTATGTCACCTATCATCTCAGGTATTCAGAGCTTAACAAATATGATTTTGAATATCTCTTTATGACGAAGAAAGAGCGCTCTGAGTTTAAAGGTTTTGCGCCTCATTTCGACGTGGCAGATTTTGAAGGAAGCCCCTATTATGATTACTCTCATGTATCTGAAATTCCGGAAAAGACAGAGGAGTATCTGATAAAGATCATCGAGTACTGCAGGGATAACGGAATCGAGCTGTACCTGATGGTAGCCCCATATTACCTGGAGCATTTCGAGGCAGGTTGCTACAATTATATAGAACAGATCGCGCAGGAGTACGGGGTAAGATACGACAACTATAACGAGTGGTATGATACTATGGGACTTGATTTTACAACGGATTTAAATGATGGTTCCCATCTTAACTACTGGGGAAGCTGCAAGTTTTCCGATTATCTCGGAGTAGTCATCAAGCATTACTATGATATTCCGGACAGACGAGGCGATGAAAAATGGGAATCCTGGGACAGACATGTGCTTGATATAGCAGGTAAGGTAGAGAGGCAGGATAGTGAGGATATCAATGAGCCTTGATGGGAAGTATGGAACGCTGGGGTATGTAACAGCAGCCTTGATCGCGGTGATCATTGTCTTGGCAGCTGTGCTACTTTTTTTTCTGGCAAAAAAGAGGAAAATGAGACCCCTTCCAATGGATGAGATGGAGGGGCATGATTTTGAATACTACTGCGCAGACCTGCTTTCTGCCAACGGATTTCTTGAGGTGGAGGTCACAAAGGGAAGCGGAGACTTCGGAGCAGACATTCTGGCTGAAAAGGATGGAATCACCTACGCTGTGCAGTGCAAGTGCTATGACAAGCCAATCGGGGTCAAGGCTGTACAGGAAGCGTATGCAGGCAGAGACTTTTACGACCGTATGGTGGGTGTTGTAATGACCAATCAGTATTTCACAGAGCCTGCTGTCACCATGGCAAAGAAGCTGAATATCATGCTCTGGGACAGAGGTTATCTGGACAGCATGGATAAGGTTGGAAAATAGATAATAAGAATAGGAAAAGCTATGAAAATCAGGATTGAAGATGATTTTGATCTGGGAAAGATAGCGGACAGCGGGCAGTGCTTCCGCTTTAACGAAAGTGGGGACGGCTACAGCGTGCTGTCTCTTGATAAGCATCTTTTTATCAAAAAGCTCGAAGCTGATGAGTACGAGCTTGATTGCAGCAAGGATGATTTTGAGAGATTCTGGAAGGGCTATTTTGACCTGGATCTAAGCTACAGGGACATAAGAGGCAGGATTGATAAAGAGAAGGATAGCTATCTGTACAGTGCCTCGGAGTTTGGCAAGGGAATTCGAATTCTTAGACAGGACCCGTGGGAGATGCTTATTTCTTTTATCATATCCCAGAGGAAAAACATACCTGCGATAAAAGCGTCGATAGAAAAGCTCTGCGAAAGAGCAGGAGAGGCTATCGGAGAGGACGAAAACGGGAAGTTACTGTATTCTTTTCCCACTCCGGAAAAACTGGCAGGGCTGTCATTAGACGAGCTGTCAGCCTGCAGCCTTGGCTACAGAGATAAATATGTGATGAAGGCAGCAAGGGACGTGGCAGCAGGGAGTGTTGACCTGATGGCCTACAAGGAGCTTGGGGACGATGAGCTGATGGAGCGGCTCTTGGAGCTCTTTGGAGTTGGTGTAAAGGTGGCCAACTGCGAGATTCTTTTTGGCTATCACAGGCTGGATGCCTTCCCGAGGGATGTGTGGATCAACAGAGTCCTTGAAATGCACTACCCGCAAGGCTTTATGTTTGACAGATACGCACCCTACAACGGAATCATGCAACAATATCTGTTTTTCTATTCCAGAAGTTTAGGCAGCAATATGTAAAAAAAGCTGTCGGTGTTATATAATTGTTTGCGTCGGATGAATAAGTCATGACGTTTAGATAAGTAACAGGGGTTAATTTTATAAAGAAGGATGGAGAGAGAAAATGGGAGATGTAAAAACGCAGATCGCGCAGGCTGACACATTTTTAGGAATCGAGTTTGGTTCCACAAGAATTAAGGCAGTACTTACTGATGAGGAGTACAATCCTATCGCTTCAGGTTCCCACAGCTGGGAGAACAGACTGGACAACGGAATCTGGACCTACACACTGGAGGATATCTGGGGAGGCCTTCAGGACTGCTATGCAAAGCTCGCTCAGGACGTTGAAAAGCAGTACGGAGAAAAGCTCGTTAAGGTCGGAGCTATGGGCTTTTCAGCAATGATGCATGGCTACATGGCATTTGACAAGGACGGAGAGCTCCTTGTTCCCTTCAGAACCTGGAGAAATACTATAACAGAGGAAGCTTCTGACAAGCTTACAGATCTGTTTGGTTATCATATTCCACAGAGATGGAGCATTGCTCATCTCTATCAGGCTATTCTTAATAAAGAAGAGCACGTTTCAAAGGTTGATTTCTTTACAACTCTTGCAGGCTATATTCACTGGCAGCTCACCGGCGAGAAGGTTCTTGGCGTGGGCGATGCT
>JAEEGL016887061.1_pt1 | contig 11796 bp, 4 predicted proteins | sample 9134231 | NCBI WGS metagenome assembly JAEEGL01 (sample SAMN16246548, study PRJNA631951) | gut metagenome | biome: gut microbiome; feature: rumen; material: fiber-attached | host: Bos | place: Iran: Karaj | collected 2018-10 | reverse complement strand
CATCAAAACGACTACGACGATGAGGCGCTTGACTTCCTAAAAGAGTCTATCCAAATAGGTATTGACAACGAATATGACCCGCAGCACGTTGCGTATATGATGTATACTGTGCAAAAGATTCTTTACAAAAAGGAGGAATACCAAGAGGCTCTACAATACGCTCTCGAATGTGAAAAAAGGGCACATAAATATAATAGTATCAATTATATAGATAGTCTTTTGAGCGATATATCAAACATTTACCTTTCGCTCGATGATTACGAAAATGCCCGCCGCTATATGACCGAAGCGTTTGTATACAGCGAACCTCAAAACCAAAAAATCCTCCTCCAATCCATCGCCTTCATCAACCGTCAACTCAACTACCAAGCCGACAGCGAATATTTCGACAACTGGGCTGAGAGTATTGACGATGAAGGACAAACAAACGAGGCGTGATTATAACTACAACGGATTAAAGTTTTGGCGGCGGATTTCTTCTGCCGTCAATGTTGGAATATAATTTTGAGTATTGTTAAAAAAAATGCAAAGTATGAAAAAAATTACCATAGATATTGACGATACAAATTCATTAGATGGAATTCTTAATTCTCAGAAATTTAAAGAGGCTGAGCATATTATTATCAAAGGTACTTCGGAAGAGGGTCTTTTCAAATTTGTCAACATAAACAAAACCCATTTCGTAAAAGTATTAGATTTGAGCAAGACTTGTTTCCTTATCCAGGGTTATTTATTTAAAAATCATTTGCACCAAATAGATTTTTTAGGTAATTTGCGAGAAATCATTTTGCCTGAAAATCTTGAAATCTTAAAAACTGGGACGATTGGTTTAACATATAATCTGCAAAAAATCACATTCCCCAAAAATCTGAAAAAAATAGAACACCATGCTATTGAAGCACCAAAACTAAAAAATGCGACCATTCCCGATACTGTTGAGGTAATTGAAGATTCGGCATTTTCAAATTGTGAAAAACTTACAGAAATCAATATTCCAAAAAACGTAAAAAAATTACATTCTCCTTTTGATTGGTGCTTTAAAGTAAAACAAATCAATCTAGCACCAGAAAATCCTAATTTCAAAATAATCAAAGGTGCAATTTTTTCGCCTGATGGCAAAAAACTTATTTGTGTACCCCCTGCGTTGTGCGAAAACTACAAGATACCATTCGGAACGGAAGTTTTAGAAAGCGGATGTTTTGACAGTTTCGCAGGCAAATCGGTTGTTATACCCGAAAGTGTCAAAACCATAAAACAAGGTACTTTTAAAAATTGTTTAAAACTGGAAACTGTACTGATACCGGATTCAGTTGTGGAAATGGGATATCACAGTTTTATGCAATGCGACAAGTTAAAAAATCTAAGATTGTCGGAACAAATAGTCAATATCAATGAACCATTTTTCTATAATTGCGGAAATGTTAAAACCATAACGTTACCAGAAAAACTTGAATATATAAAATCAGATATTTTGTCAGATTTATATTCCTTGAATAAAATTATAATTTCGCCAAATAATCCTAATTATAGCACATATAACGGTGCACTTTACACCAAAGATATGAAACGTCTTATTGACATTCCAAGAGGCAAGGCTGAAAAATTAAAATTGTACGAAGGAGTAGAAGTAGTTTCCGGCGGATTGTTTTGGGCACAAGAAACACTAAAAGAATTTAAGTTCCCAGATTCGGTTAAAATTGTTGAAACAAGATTTTTTGACCGTTGTCGTAAACTTGAAAAAATCACTTTTGGCTCTCAAATCGAAGAAATTTCATTTGATGCATTTCACGATTGCGATATGTTAAAAACATTTGTTGTACCGGCAGAAAAACCGCCTAAAATTATTAAACAAGAAAAACGCTCACCGCTTGACCACGTTGCCTTTTGGGTAGAGTTTGATTTTAAACGTATGACGGTTTATGTCCCCAAAAATGCGGTCGAGAAATATCGAAATGCCGATTTTTGGAAAGATGCAGAAATAAAGGAGATGGAATAATCACTCCTTTTCCATCAATCCATCAATAATGCTTTTCATTTGTTCAGAATTTAGTTGGCGGTGAAATTTAACATCAAAGCCATCGGATTGAAGTTGCGTAAAGAATTTTTCGGCGCAAAGTATGCGCGCTTTCTCTTCGCCACGAAGACTTGCCTCATTGTCAACACCTTTGGTTTCAATTATGATGTTAAGTTCTTGTTTACCATCTTTGCGCTTTACAACGTACATAAAGTCGGGACTGTAATTGCCTATTACTGTGGGAATTGAAATGCTACTACGAGGTATTTTGCCAAAAACTATCACGTTGTCAACGTCCGACAAAATGTTTTGCCGTTCCAATTGAGAATCGTAGTAAATGCCATCGTAAAGATACTTATCAGATGGATGTCCGTTTTCTTTTTCGGTGCCGATTAACCCTTGCGACACTTCTGCCTTCAACGAGCCATCATTGTTGGTAAGAGCGGTTTCTTCGGTGGTGTAATTGGCTTGTTTATAATGCAATAACCCGAGTTCATTGACAATTTTCCAATTGCGGAATTGATTAACAAATTGCGCCATAAAACTCTCATTGATTAAATCAGGACTAAATTCGTGTGTCTTAAAATAATCTGTTATCTTGCTGTGTATAAGGTTAATGGGTAGTGATGTGGCTTTGTTGATACGTTTGAGAAACTCGTTGTAAGGTATTTGCCTACCTTGTATGCCAAATTGTACGCCCGTTTCGTGAGCAACATACGCTTTGCCATCAGATATACCCAATGTGTTGCGCTCGCTCGTGATAGTTAGGGCAGACGCTGAGCTGTCGGACAGATGAAAATCTTCTTCGATTTTTTTGTTTAATTCTTTGTCGAAGAAAATAACATATTTACGGTTGAGTTTCTGCCAAAGGTCTTTGAGTTCGGCATATCTATCTTGACGGATTGGTACACCTAATGTTTGCTTTTTGTTGCGGTCGATTACTTTTGAAGCATTGACACCTAAATCAGGTTTAAATTCAGGATATTCCTCGTAAAAGGCTGTTATATTGTCAGGTATTATTCTTTTATCTTTATTTACATATTTTTTTATCAATAATTCAGCAAATAACAAATCTTCATCAAGATTGCGTTTTTGTGCAACCATTTTAAGTTTCTCATCAAAATCAGGAGTTTTACCCTCCGGCAATACGTCGCTATTGATTTCTGCAACGAGACGGTTTGCAAAGTCCGCCTCCTTAAAATCAACTATGTAGTTGAGTCGAAACTCCTCGTCGCTTATTCTATTGCCATACTCATCAACAGGCAAACGAAGACCACGACCTACTTCCTGCAATTTTGAAATTTCGCTTCCTGACGAGCGCAACTTTGTGATTGTAAAAACATTAGGATTGTCCCAACCTTCTTTCAAAGTCCATTTAGAAAATAAGAAACGCCTTACATTCCAATTGCCGGCGGAAGTGCGAAACGACATAAGGCTTTTTTTGTTTCTAAGAATGTCGTCAACTTCCTTTGCCACAGCCTCATCACTGTCGCTGTTGTCTTGGGCAAAATATCCTGCCGAACATTCGTCAATATTATCCAAACTTGCTTTCAAAAAATCGGCGTATTCTTGGGTGTTTTCTTTGTTAAGTTCTTTAATCAACTGACGTTTCAATATATCGTTGAACGCCTCGCGTAGCCACGGTTTTTCGCTGTCGTCTTTGCCGCCACGGAAAGACTGAATATCGTCGATAAAAAACAATGCGAGAGTTTTGATTTTGTGCGAACGATTAAAATTGGCTCTCTCTGTTTCAAAATGTCGCTCCACTGCCAACGCCATCATCGCCGACTGATATGGTTCGGAGTATGCCGAAACGTTAAATTCCTCGCCTTTGCGTTTTTGTTGTGCGTTGGAAAATTCCACAACATCTTTGCCTATACCACTTATCAAAAGTCCTTCCATATCGTTGGAAATCAAGCCCAAAGACTCGCCTTTGCGAAGTGTGTAATTGGTGGTTTTGTCGGCTGTTATGTGGCTAAAAACGGCTGACATCTTGTTTTCAATAGATACAAGACGTATTTTTTCGTGTTTCTTATCAGTTGGCTCAAAATGCTCTTTTGATACACCTTTTATCAAATTTTGATTGAACGAGGCGCAAGCGTTGAGATTGTATAACAGGTTTTCATAATCCTTTTTAATCACTTTTGCCTTGCCTTTACCTTCCGAAATGTCGGGGAATGTTGCACCAAACCGAATGATACACTGAGGGTTAATATATTGTGAAATTACAGAATACGCTTTTTGATCGCGTGAAAAACGATGAGGTTCATCGATTATTACAAATGGACGTGTGGCTTTGAGAGTATCGTAAGGGCGGCTTAGACCATCAAAAAGTGTGATGTCGTAGTCGTCGCGCATTAGCATACCGTTTTTGCTGTCTGACAACAAAGCCATATTAATCAACAATACGTGTATCTTGTTGGTAATCTGATGAGAACCATCTACAAAACTTCGTATTTCGCTTGGAAACAATCGTTTGCCCTTTTTTACCTGACGGGCTGTAACAACCTGCAAATCTATTTCGGCGTTGTAGCCACAAGTATCGGAAAAATGGCGTTTTACTTCCGGGTCGGATATAAAAGCCTTGGCGCCTTCCTTGATGGCAAGCGTCGGAACGGCAACGATAAACTTATTGATTCCAAAACGTTTGTGCAATTCGTAAATCGTATGCGTATAAACGTATGTTTTGCCCGTGCCTGTTTCCATTTTGATGTCGAGAGTCAGGCAATTAGGATTGTCAAACAAAGTTGCGGCAGATTGAATTATATCTGCGCCAATACCATTTTGGGTTTGTATTTGTCTTATGTTAGTCTTTATTTTTGGATCATCAATGGCAAATGTCGGGTTCTCTTCCTGTTGTGTCGGCTTGTTGAAATAGACGTTTTTAAAAACCTCTACCACAGCGTCAACGGCTTTTTGTTGGTGCGGAAGTCCGCTCTGATACTTTATTTCCATATTAATAGCGGATTTCGATGTTGATGGATGTTTTGAGTGCTTTGATGTTTTTGGAGAGCATTTCGGTTTGGGTATAGTTGAAACTATAACCAAACAACACAATGTTCTCAATTTTTAGTTCTGGCTTGCCCGCAATCGTGTCCACAAGGGCAACAGTGGCATCTTCGTCGAAATTATCGCCATCTATCATATAAAGGTGTTTGCCACAATGATAGGCGTTGTAATTGGCGAGAGGGAGTGGTTCAATGAGTTGCGTTTCCACAGCAAATCCGTAACCATCATTAACACACCACGTTGCAAGCACGGTGTCTTTGCCAAAAGTTTTTAAAATGTCGCCATCGGAATAAAAGCCTTTCGGGTCAAATGTTTCCATTTTGTCGAGAACATTTTGCGACACATCGCGGAGTGTATAATGACGAAAACCGAGATCAAGATTATCCAAAACGTGCTGTTTGTCAGCAATTTCGGTTTTGAGTGTTTCGATTTCGGCTTGCAGAGGATTTTCAGCGGTATCGAATGCAAGTTTTTTCTGTTGACTTTCTTCCGCAAGTTTTTGCTCTTTGGCGGACAACTGCGATTGCTTGGTAGATATTTGATTTTCAATCTCTTCACGAATTTTCTTGGCAGCACGGCGTATGCGTTCCTGACCGATTTGGTCGATGGTAGCATAGCCCGCCTTGTTAGCCTCACTATCGGATGGCGTTTTTTCGGGCAACTGAACCATAATAAACTTACGGTTTCCGCCGTCCTCTGCATTTAGTTTCATAACGGCGTGGGCAGTGGTGGCAGAGCCGGAAAAGAAGTCAAGGATGATGTCAGAATAATGATTGAGATTTGCTATTCTTATTAAATCAGACAATAAAAACGCAGATTTAGGACTTGTAAAAGTATTTTCTTCCATAATACTTTTATAATCTGTTGTCGCAGTATCTGTTGTATAAGAAGCGTTTAATAATAGTGATTTTAGTTTAGTACTTGAATTATTTGACAAATAAACTTTTTCAAAAGCATCATATTCATTTCTACCTGATACTTTTTTTATTACAACGTAGTTTATGTTCTTCTTGAAAGTTTCAATACCCCATCGCCAACAGCCATCACTTCCATCAGATAATTTTGGAAGTATTTCTACCACATCATTTTTTTTTTCAACAGATATTTCATTATTATTAGGATTGAAATATACGGGATAATAAAGATTGGGTCTATCACTACGTTTTGAATTAGAACCACGCTTTCTAATACCTTGTAAGCGATATTTGCCTTCATTATCTTCGTATTTATATTCGGCTAATTGTTCTTTTGACAAAGGCAAGCCATTTGATATAAAACTGTCAGTTTTTTGATAACACAAAACATATTCGTGTGTTTTAGCAATATGCTTCGAATCACTCCTTCCCGCAATATTATTTATAAGAATAACATTTGCCACAAAATTCTCCTCCCCAAACACACTATCACACAACAATTTGAGATTAGCCTGTTCGTTATCATCGATAGAAATAAAGATAATACCATCGTCAGAGAGAAGGTCCTTTGCAAGCAAAAGCCGAGGATACATAAAAGTCAGCCACGCCGAATGAGATGCCGAACCTCGCGTGGTAAAATCAAGAATACGTTTTGCCTTTTCGTCGCTGATGCCGAGTTTTGTTTGTAATTGTGCGGCAGTAAAATTGAACTTGTCGTTATAAACAAACCCATCGCTTCCGGTGTTGTACGGAGGGTCAATATAGATACACTTTATCTTGTTGGAATACGATTTCAACAAATGTTTAAGCGCATCAAGGTTGTCGCCGGAGATGTAGATATTTTGACTATTGATATTTTCAGGTAATTGATTTTGCGCTGAATCGGGTTCAATAACAGTTTCAGTGTCAGCAGATGCCAAAAGACCGGCGTATCTTTTGCCAAGAAACTCCAAGCCATAGCCTTCACGAGTAATATCTTGTGGGTCTATCAGATGACGGAATTTTTCTATATCAAATTTGCCCTCATTGTCGAAGCATTGCGGAAAATCTGCGTGGAGTTTCTGCATTGTTCTATCTTCGGGTTTTGCGTTTTCATTTTTTGCCTTTATATCTTTAATCATTGCCTGAGGCTTTGTTTTCGCCGATTCCCCAGAACGATTGTTAGCAAAAAAGAAAAACGCGGGAATCTTGTTACTCGCTCCCACTATTCGCGGCTCTCGCATTGCCTACATCTGTAAGATTGAGCAACACGAAAGCCCGCGTATGGATATATCAGTGCAATGCCTAAAAAACAAGGCATTACATACCAATACATACCAAGCGGACGTCCACTGTTGCTTCACTCAGACAGATGCTTCAAAATTTGCGAGATTTCGAATAGTCAAAGGAAAACGTTAGTAAACGTCTTTCTGTAATATGTCTTCGCCATTATATCTAACAGCGACAATGCAAAAATATAAAAAAATGATTAATGTGTTTCCGATTTTAGAGAAAAATTGAAAAAATCTAACATATATCTTCCATACAAGATAAAAACACCCCAAAAGTATCTTGCATACAAGATAAAAACACCCCAAAAGTATCTTGTATACAAGATACTTTTACAAAAACTCCGGCCTATATTCAAAGTGCATAGTATCGTAATGATACCATCTGCCACCCCAGATAAAGCCGTGTTTTTCAAAAATTTTCACTATTTCTTGGGGGATGCGGTTGACGTATTTGATGGTGTCGGTTTCGCCTTTGCCTTTGTTGCTCCAAAGCCAATAGTTGCTGTTGGCAACGTTGATGTCGAATGCAATGCCGTAACTGTGAGCACTTTGACGATTTGCCCCCCTCACCTGCCGCCAATAAAACGATGAGGCTTGCAGAAGATATTTTTTGAGTTCAGGCTTGGCTTTAAGTTCCTCGTATACAGCGCGTAAATGCTTATCTACACCGTTTACCGTGGTAATTGGCAGTTGCTGTCCAAACCATTCAATTTTTACAAGATGTTTTTGAACTTCGGCGGCACTGTTGCCATACATTTTTTTAAACAAAGCCTCGCAACGACTTCTACCACAATCGTTTAAATATGCAGGTTCGGTGGCTTCGGTATCGTATGTCATTGAAAACATATCTTCTATATCGCTATTGTCGAGCATGGTAACAAAATCTTTCTGTTTGCCATCGTCGTAAGGGATTTTAGTGCCATCGGGAAAAACAATAGCATTATCGCTGTAAGTCAACTGCATATCAGGATATGCATCGATAAGTTTTTGAGCATTTTGGGGTACACGTGCGGCAATTTGGGCGTTTGCAAATGATGCGGCAAAAATTGCTGCAATTATAAATAATGTTCTTTTCATATTGGTAAATTGTTTAAAATTAATATATTACGGAGTTTTAATCTTTTGTTTCTTTTTACGTGCAAAAAGGTCGTGACGGTTGTTGAACTCTTTTTTAAACGAAACACCAACACCCTGAGTATAAGGTGCTTGGTCGAGTTCGTCGTCGTTAGCCTTATTGTATACTTTTAGTTTAACGGTTCCGCTCTTATTGAGGTTCACATCCACCTCAACCTCGCCCACAACATTGTTGGTGCGGTTAGATGTTGTGGTTTTAGATTCTCCGCCCACACCCACGTTGGTAGAAACGGTAACACGGTCGTCGAAAAGTTGGGTAGATAGAGCAACTTCGAGTTCGCTGCTTGTGGTTTGGTCGCCAAGCGAATAGTTGACACCCACATCCACTTTGTCGCTTATGTCGCTGAGCCAGTGGTTGATTTGATTGGTAACAAGTTCGCCGGCATTAAAATCCGAAAAGAGCGAGTTCTCTTGATTTTGCAAGCCGGGCAAAGGCTGAAACTGACTGAACAACAGCAACGAAATCACTTGTTTGTTGATATTTCCTTCGTCGAGATTCGAAAGTTGCGTTTGAATATCGTCGTAGTTGCCATCGAGTTTTACACCAAACGACACAATTGGTTCGTTGAGGTCGCCTTTCATATTCAAAAGGCATTGCACAGGCACTTTTTTGTTGCGGTATTCCTCGTCGACCATTAGGTTAAAGAGGTTAACTCGGCGCAGTTTGTAAACGGCAGAAATATCCACCACAGCATCCATCGGGTCGCCGTTCCAACGCAGAGTGCCGCCTTTCACCACCTCAAATTTTTTGCTGATAACATTCTGCATAGTAAACAGATAATCACCTTTTTCCACCGCCAAAGTTCCAAACATAGAGAAATCTCCCGCGCTCGAAATCACAAGCCTAAGGTCGCCATTGGCAGATGCTTTAAGAATATTTCCTGTGGTTTCGTCTAATATTACCTGCACCTCGGCATCGGGCGTTACTTCAAGATTAAAATTCATCTTCAAGCCCGAAAGGTCGGCACCATGGCGTTGATTTTGAATATGAAGTGTATCGTGAGTTACAAATGTCATAAACTCATTGTTGGCATCCACATCGCTTGCTCCGTACATAGGCAGGTAAACAAGGGTGTTTTTCTCGGTTTTTACACGGCCGTCGATATCAATCATACGCATTGGGTTACCACGTAAAAAGATATTTCCCGATGCGTAAGCCTTACCATAAAAGAGCGAAGTATCTGTCTGTTTGGCATTTAAGAACATAAAGTTTTTAACGGCAAGACTCAGATTCATATCAATATCTTCAAAATTATGGTGCGAAATTGTACCTTGCAGAATTGCACTTCCCGACTTGCGATCGCTGTAAAGTGTTGTCTTATGGATTTTTATATAATTGTTGTCGAGCGTTATGCCAAGTGAATCGTTGATATCGTATTGCGTGCCAAGACTCATTATCCTAAAATTGCCTCCGTGAACACTCAATTGTGCCATCACCTTGGGGTCTTCTATTTTTCCTTTTACCCGCGCATATCCCGAAAGATTGGTGTAATTAGATGATTTTATGTAGTTTTCGTAAAATGGGCGGAAAGTGTTGAACGGCAGACTAAGTATATTTAGCGTAAAGTCGATTTCTTTTGTCTGAATGTTGCAAGTGCCATATCCGTGAATTGGCTTAATGGTGTCTTTATCCATCAACTCTTTGTTGAGCAGACGGCGTTTGGTAAAAATCTCTAAATTGATAATAGAATCCACAGGTTGAAAATCGCATTTGGCTGTTACGTTACCAAGACTAACATCGTTGTACACAAGGTCTTCGATAGTATTGTGAGTGCGGAAAAGCGGAATATCACCATAAAGATTTTTAACATCGGTATTGCCCGAGAGCACACCTTTTATATTAAGACCATCCACAAATTTATTGAGAAATCCGAGGTCGAAATTTAAAATATCAGCAGCAAGATTTTTATTTGGGTCGGCACTTACTATACCATTGAGCGTAATTTGCTGATTTTCGGCAAAAAGACCAAACTTATTGATATCTATATTTGTGGAGTCGATTTCAACTGTACTTTGGTGTATATCCCATTTAGAATTAAGCACATAGAAACTTCCGGGATTAAAATTAACCTTAATTATCGGAAAATGCGACGGCAAATAATGCTGTTGCAAAATTACACTACCATCGATTGTACCCTCGTTTTTAACGCTGTCGGTATTAAACCACGAAACCATGTAAGAGGCTGTATCGTTGCGGGCTGTAATGTTAATGGCGGGATTTTTAACGCGCAAATCTTTTGAAACATCAAGAGAATCGGCATTGATATCAAGAATAAAATCTCTGCCAAGAGCATTAACGCTGATAGAGAGATTGTCGGCACAATAGTCGTTGTATTTGAGGCTGTCGGTAAGCAGGTCGGTGTAAATATGGCTTCGCAACGTGCTAAAACCGCCTTTGAGAGTGGTATTATCGCTTATAGAAAGTTCGGGAATAAAGAAATCGGTAACTGGCGACGGATTTTTAAAGAGGATAGAAAAATCGAAATTGTTGCCGAGATTTCGTTGAAAATCAGGATCGTTGAAAGTGGTGGAACGACGGCGGCGGCGAGTTGAATTATTGGCGAGTCGCTGTTTAGCACGCGACACAGCAGCCGTATCCTCGTAATTGAGCGACGGCAAAACCATATAGGCAAAATTACTCATAATTCTTGCCAACTGGTCGGAACGCACAAGACCATTAACATCGGCGTCAACATAATCGCTACGGAGTTCTACCGAGCGGAGGGGTAATCCACAGATATATTGATCGATAAACGCCTTTACACGAAACTCGTTAATGGTAAACACTTTGTCGTCGCGGCGGAAAACCAAAGGCTCGGTAAGTATAAGATTACCGTTAATATTATCAATATCAGAACCTTCGAGGTCGGCAGCAAGCGAAAAATTAAGGTTATCAATCGAATCGTTGAGAATATGTGTAGTTTTTAAATCAGCGTTCGACACCAAAAGCGAACATTTTGCCTTAAGCAAATCGCCTCCAAAGTTTACCAATCCCGCAAAATCAAGTTCAAGATTTGGGTCTTGAATCGAAAACAAACCGTCGAAATCTTGCTCCGAAAACTTGCCGTTGATATTGATGCCCGAATATGTGTAGCCAAGCAATCCGATAGAATCCACCTCACCTTTTATAGTGCCGTTTACACTTCCGTCGTTGGCGATATTTATGTTAACAGTATCGGCAGTAGAAAGAAATCCAAAATTTTCGCGGTCGCAGGTTACAGCACCGAGATTTAGTTTTCGAGCTGTAATAATACCTTGAATATTAGACACTTCGTTCTGCGTAGAAAGTGCCACATCTGTTATAATACTTCCAAGATTTGAGGTTAGGTTGCCATTGAGCATAAGTTCGCGAGTAGTGCCCTCTACCAATGCCGTAAAGTTAACAATACCAAGTTCGTGGAGGGCATCGGGCAATTCTACAATAGGTTCGTCGCTAAGTGGCTGATGAAGAGTG
>JAEEGL016184030.1_pt1 | contig 11796 bp, 8 predicted proteins | sample 9134231 | NCBI WGS metagenome assembly JAEEGL01 (sample SAMN16246548, study PRJNA631951) | gut metagenome | biome: gut microbiome; feature: rumen; material: fiber-attached | host: Bos | place: Iran: Karaj | collected 2018-10 | reverse complement strand
CTCCTGAGGCGTGTAGCTCTTGCCGTTGATGGTGACCTTGTAGTTGCTGCCCATCTCCCGCTTGATGGAGGAGACGGTGCGGTCGGGGTTCGTAATGGCCTGGCGCTTTGCCACCTGGCCGACCATGCGCTCCCCGTCCTTGGAGAACGCGACGACGGACGGCGTGGTGCGCGCGCCCTCGGCGTTGGCGATGACGACGGGCTCGCCGCCTTCCATGACGGATACGCAGCTGTTTGTGGTACCCAGATCGATTCCGATGATTTTACCCATTGTGATTTCCTCCTGTTTCGAACTCGGCGAAATGCCGGCTGTATGTTCAGTTCGCGACCTTTACCAGGGAGAAGCGGATCACCTTGTCGCCCAGGGTGAAGCCCTTCTGGAACTCCTCGGCCACCGTGTTCTCACCGAGGTTCTCGTCCTCCACGTGCATGACGGCGTTGTGCCGCGCGGGGTCAAAGGGCTGGCCGACCGCCTCGATGGGCGTCACGCCCAGCTTCGTGAAGATTTCGGTGAGCTGCTTCATGGTCATCTCCACGCCCTGATAGAACGCGGTGTCCTCGGTGCCCTGCCGGAGCGCGCGCTCCAGATTGTCGTACACCGGGAGCAGGGCCTTGACCGTCTCGGCCTTCACGTCAGCGTAAAGGCCCTCCCGTTCTTTCTGGCTTCGCTTGCGGTAGTTGTCGAACTCCGCGTAGAGCCGCAGGTACTTGTCGTGCTCCTGAGCCAGCTCCGCCTTGAGGGCATCCGTCTCTGCGTGCTTCGGTTCCTTGTCCTTCTTCTTTTTGGCGCCGTGCTTCTTTTCTCCGGCGTCCTCATTCTCCGCCGCAGGCGCGGTCTCCGGTTCGGCTTCGGCTTTTTCTGCCTCCGCCTCCGGGACCTCCTCTTCCGGCGTCTTCTGACGTTCCGCTTCCGACATCGTCTCAGCTCCTTCGTTCATTCGTCATCGTCCTCCTGGGACGTCCTTCCGCTCAGCGCCGGAAGGTCTCCGCCTCCGGAGAGCATCTTGCTCAGTCCGTTGGCGATATAGGAGAGCTTGGCGGCCACGTTGGAATAATCCATCCGTGTGGGTGCCACCACGCCGATGAGTCCCCGCATGTTGTCTCCCGCGTCGTAGCTTGCCATCACGACGCTGGAGTCCTTCAGCTCCTCCATGACGTTCTCCGGCCCGATGGTGATCTTCAGGTCGCCGCTCTCGGGGGGCAGCAGCTGCTGCAGTCCCTGTCCCTCGGAGAGGAACTCCATGAGGCGCCCGGCCTTGTCCGCGTCCCGGAATTCCGGGTGCTCCAGGAGGTGGGAGGTGCCGGACACGTAGGCTTCGGGCCGTCCGGCCTCGCTGAGGATTTCGATGGTGAAGCCAGCGATCATCGCTACGAGCCCGTCCTCGTCGCCCAGGGCCTGTTCCGTGGCCCGGATGAGCGTTCCGGTGATCTCTTCCGCGGTCTTGCCGGTAAAAGCGGAATTGAGGACAGCCGCGAGTTTCGGGAGCGACGCGGCGTCCACCTTGGTCCCCAGGCGCATGACGCGGTTCTGTACGGTCCCGCAGGAGAGCATCACCACGGCGATGAAAGAGTTCTCATCCACCGGGAGAAGGTCGAACCGCGTGGCAGTGACCCGTGCCGCGGCCGCGGTGACCGCGAAGGCCGGCAGGCTCGTGAGCCTGGAGGTGAGTTTCCCGGCATCGGAGATCACGCGGTCCAGCTGGCGCATCTTGCCCCGGAGCGCGGCGTTGATCTCTTCGGTCTCCTCCACGCTCAGCCGCTGCCGGTTCATCAGTTCGTTCACGTAGATCCGGTAGCCCTTTGCGGAAGGGACGCGGCCGGCGGAGGTGTGGGGCTGTTCCAGATACCCCTCGTCCTCCAGCTCCGCCATCTCGTTGCGGATGGTGGCGGAGGAGAGCCCCAGCTCGGCCTTCTGGACGATGGCCTTGGAGCCCACAGGCTCTGCGGTCGCCACGTATTCATCGATGATCGCGCGCAGGATCCGCTTTTTGCGCTCCGTGAGTTCCATGATCTCCCTCCCGTCCGGTCGTTCCGGTTTTAGCACTCAATCTACCTGAGTGCTAACGTAACTGTAGCACCGACGGAGCGGATTGTCAATCCTTTTTTTGGCACTCCGGCGCTGAAAGTGCTAATTTTCTGTGAACGATCTCACCGGTGCTTCCGGAAACAAAAAAGAGACCGCCCGAAGGCGGTCTCCCGAACGATATTTCCGAAGGATCAGACGTAGCCGAGCTCCTTTACCAGGGTCTCGATGATCTTGGCGGCGCCGTTGATGCCGGTGACGCTGGTGTTGATGGAGAGGTCGTGGTTCTTCACGGAGCCCCAGTTCTCGCAGGTGTAGTGCTTGTAGTAGTTGGCGCGGCCCCGGTCCAGTTTCGTGAGGCGCTGGTCCACGTCGTTCCCGGTGTAGCTGTACTCGGTCTTCAGCCGCTCGATCCGGTCGGCGCGGTCCGCGTAGATGAACACCTTGATGCAGTTGGGGCGGTCCCGGAGGATGTAATCGGCGCAGCGGCCGACGATGACGCAGCTGCCCCGGTCGGCCATCTCCTGAATGACGGAGACCTGTGCGAAGAACGCCTTGTGGCTCACGGGGATGTCATACTGCGCCATGAGGGAGGGACTGGTGTAGCTTGCCGAGACCAGATTGAACAGGAAGCTGTTGGAGGCGCGCTCCTCCAGCTGTTCCAAGAAGTTGACGGACAGCCCGCTTCGTTCCGCGGCCTGCTCGATGATGTCGCGGCTGTAGAAGGGGATCCCGAGCTCCAGACCGAGCTTTTCCCCCACGTGACGGCCGCCGGCGCCGAATTCCCGGCTGATCGCGATGACGAACTTTTCCATAACACCCTCCTGAGTTCCTGAAATCCAATATTATTACAAATTTATTATAACGGGGAAATCGCAGAAAATCAATAAGAAAAATGGGATGTTTTCCGCAGGAAAGCGCAGAAGCACGGCGTTTCGGGGCGGGATCAGACCCGGTCGGAGGCCGGGCGGGCGGTGAGGACTCCGTCTTTCGCCTCCAGACGGCAGATCCGGGCGGTGCGGCGGTCCCGCCCGTCGTCCGCCGTACCGGCTGGCAGATAGTCCCGCGCGTGGTAGACGACGAAGAGCCCGCCCCGGTATTCCAGAATGCTGTGGTGCCCCACGCCCTCCTCAAAGCCGCTGCGGATCATGAGCGGCGAGAAGGCGCCGGCGTCCGTGTGTTTTTCAAAGGTGACGGCGGAAAGCTCCGGGTCCTCCGACCGTGCGGCGGCGTAGCCGATGTGATAGGTGTCGTTGAGGAAGCAGGCGCCGCTGTATGTGAGGTACTGCCAGCCGCCGCGCCGGAACCAGAAAGGCCCTTCGAGCGTGTACCAGTCCCGGCCGTCGCCGTTGCGGTCGCGCTGGAAGATTTCTTCCTCCAGTGTGGGGACGAGCATCTCCCGGGGCGCTCCCGCTGCGGTCATGGGGTCCGGGAGCCGGTCCAGAAAGATCCTGGTGCCGATGCGCTCTCCCTCCAGATTGTCCTTCGCGTACCAGAGGTACAGTCCCGCGTCCGTCTCCACCACGTGGGCGTCGATGGAAAACTCCGTGTACAGTCGCTTCGGATCCGTGAAGGGACCGAGAGGGGAGCGGCTGCGGGCCACGTGGAGATTCTCAAAAAAGTCCGGGGACGAGCAGGAGAAATAGAGATAGTACCAGCCGTTCTTTTTATAGATGCAGGGCGCCCAGTAGTCCCGGCAGCCGGGGACCAAGCACACGATGCCCTCCCACGTCCAGGTCCCGAAGGGATCCGCGGCGGAATAGGCCTCGGCGCCGTCCCTGGCGGTCACGTAAAGGTAGTACCGGTCCCCGTCGTGGAAGATGAAGGGATCGGGCTGGGACTTTCCGGCGGGGCAGTCGATCTTGAGTTTCACGGTATCTCCAATCCGCGGCGGTGCCGCTCATCGAATCGAGTATAATTAAAATGTATCATGGGCGTCTTCTTCCGTCAACCGGAAAGCGCCGTGTTGCAAATCGCGGCTCCGGAAGTTATAATAAAGACGCGTCGGCGGAGCACGGAAAGGGACAGGGAAACGCGATCCAATCCGCAGACTCGACAGCGCAGATTACAAGGTGATGTATCATACCGCGGCAACGCGGAAAGAAAAGGAGTATATCCATGAAGACTTCTACGGAGATCTGGTCCGCGGCGAAACATGTGGGATACGAGAAAGCGGTGGAACTCGTTGCGAAGGCGGGCTTCGACGCGTACGACCTGTCGCTCTTCGGCATGTGCCGGATCGACTGGAGCACGATGCAGCCGGTCGATGAAGGGGATCCCCTGGCGGGCCCAGGATATCTGGAGACGGTCCGGAGGATACGGCGCGCCGCGGAAGACAGCGGCATTCACTGCAACCAGTCTCACGCTCCGTTTCCCAGTCAGGTCCCTCAGATCCACGACCGCCTCAAACGGGCCATCGAGTGCACGGCCGAGGCCGGCGGAAAGATCTGTGTCATCCATCCCCTCTTTGTGATGCCGTTCGAGGAGAACGTGGAGTTCTACGGAGAACTGTTCCCTTTCGCGAAGGCCCACGGCGTGAAGATCGCCACGGAGAACATGTATACTTGGGACAAGGAACTGGATCACTGTCTGGCTGCGGCGTGCGGCACGCCGGAGCACTTTGCCGGACTTCTGGACGCCGTGAACGACCCCTTCCTGGTGGCGTGCCTGGACATCGGCCACACGGAGATGCTGGGATCCGGAACGAACGCCCCGGAGATGATCCGCGCCCTCGGGGCGGAAAAACTCCTCGCCCTCCACGTCCACGATAACGACAAGATCCACGACAGCCATCAGATCCCCTTCTCCATGTCGATCGACTTCGATGCCGTCACCGCGGCCCTCCGGGAGATCGGGTACCGGGGGTATCTCACCTTGGAGGCCGACCAGTATCTGGGCGCCTTCTCCGACGAGGATACTCTCAAGGGGCTCATCGACCTGGCAAAAGCCGCCCGCCGTCTCGCCGATGCCGCGGAATGATCCCGGAAGAACAGAAAACGACCGCGCCGGACTGTGTTGATCGCAGTCCGGCGCGGTGCCGTACACGGGCTTATTCCGCTTTGTCCCCGGTGTTTCCGGGATCCGGCTTTTTCCGGTAGCGGATCATGGCGATGAGGATGGAGCAGAAGACAAAGACCTCGGTGAGCATGCCGCCGATACTCTGTGTGGAGAGATGATAGGTGAACCAGCAGGGGGGAGAGGGGAGCGTGAGCAGGCGGATGCGCGCGGGATCCCGCTGCCAGAGGGAGACGGTGGAGAACAGGGTGCCAATGAGAGGCAGAAGATCCACCCAGGACTTCCAGGTGACGGCGACGCAGACGGCGGCGAGAACGCAGAACAGGACCGGCCACCAGAAGGAGTCGGCCCACCTGCGCCGGTCCCGCTGATCGTAGACCAGCGCACGGACGATGCCGTGGACGTTGAGAAGCGCCCCGGAGAATCCGCCCAGGAGGGCAAGGTTCACGATAAAGAGAGTGGAGGCGATGATCTGCATGATGAGGATCTTCCGCCGGGAGTTGAACTGGTAGCAGACGATCCCCACGATGAGGGCGCCGATGCCCAGGATCTGGGCGATGATCTCGATGGGAGTCATGGCGTGCCGCCTTTCCCGGACCGCCGATGCGGTCCCGCGAGGTGAGCATAGCAGAACGGAAGGGAGGTGTCAAGCGGTCCGGTTCCGGGAGGGATGCGGCTGCGAGCGCGGGCCGGAAGCACGGAACGCGGCGGCCGTATGCCGGCGCCGTACCGGAGCGTCACCGAAGCTTCAGATCGTAGGGGATCGTGCCGCTCGCAGGATACAGGCCCGCCAGGACCTCAATCCCGTCGAGCGTGCTCTGACGGCTCGCGCTTCCGAGGAAGCGCCGCGGGATATGGACCGTCTCCTCCAGCAGGAACGGGTTCCCGAAGTGCAGGATCGCCGAGACCCGGTTCGTGACCTGCATCGCCTCGATGACGCTCAGGACACGTGAGGTGAAATGTTCCGCGCCCTGATAGGCGTTGCCGCGGTTGAACGTGACGAACACGACGTCATCCCAGGCGCATTCCTCCTCCAGGACCCGAAGGTTCTGCTGCTCCGTCGGGAATTCATTGAGACGCTGCACGGTGCTGTTTGGAAATACGGCGCGGATCTTCTCCTCGATGGGATCCGGCTGATACCAGCGGCTGGAAAACGTAGCGACGCTGATCTCCGGGACCGTCTGTCCCGGCGCGAGGCCGAGGTTCTCCTCCAGCAGGATGAAGAAATGTCTCCCGTCGCGGCTGATCGTGGGGGAGATCCCCTCGTCGGTCACCGCGGCGAACCCGTCCCTGGTGATCGACGTGAAGAGCTCCTCATCCTCCGGCGTGATCGCAGCGTCCTTCGGAAGCAGGGTCAGTTTGTGCTGCATGGCGAGGACGTGCCGAACGGCCTCGTCCAGCCGCTCCGGACTGAGGATGCCCTGCACGTACGCCTCTTTCAGAGCTTCGTAATCTTCCCGGTTCGGAGTCGTCCAGCCCAGAGTCAGATCGTTGCCCTGTGCGATCGCGAGGCCCTTGCTCTCCCGCCGGCCGAACTTGGCCATGATGCCCATCATGCAGAGCGCGTCCGTCATCATGACGCCGTCGAAGCCCTGGCGGCGCAGGATGCCGAGCACCTTCCTGGAGAGGCTCGCCGGATACCGGTCGTCGATCTTCGGGAGCTTCTGGTGCCCAGTCATCACCGAGTCCAGGACGCCCTCACGAAGCATCGCGAGATACGGCTTCAGGTTGTAGTCGAGAAGATCCTGTTCCGTCTGATCGCTGAACGCCTCTGCCATGTGCGTGTCTATGTCGTGGGTGGAGGACGGAAAGTGCTTTGCCATGCAGAGGACGCCGCCGTCGTGCATGCCCTTTGCCACCGCGACCGCGAGCTCGCTGACCTTCGCCGGGTCGGAGCCCATGTCCCGTATCGTTCCGCAGCAGGGGACGTTCCGCTTCGTCATGTCCACCACGGGGTTGCATACCAGGGTGTACCCCATGTTTCTGGCCGTGACGGCCGTGACCTTTCCGAACGCGTACGCGCACCGGACGTCTCCCCGAAGTCCCAGGGCGCCGTGGTGCCCGATCAACCAGGGATCCAGGCCGCTTTCGGCGTCCGTGACGATGAGGATCGGATAGTCCGCCGCCTCGTGCACGGCGCGCATCCGTTCCTCGGATCCCTCGCCCGGAAGGACCCAGACGGCGCCGAGCGCGTGCCTGCGGATGAGGTCCAGAGCGAACTCGAAGTCCCCCTCCTCTATGTTCCTGCACTGAGCGGTCATCACCATGCCCAGTTTCTGTTCCGTCGTCAGTTCCTCAAATACCAGTTCCCGCATAAGGATGCCCTCCCTTGTCAGAATCGGTGACGGCACTGGCTGCAGTCAAGCCTATCTTATCACAAAGAGAACGAAAAAGCGAATGGCTCCCGTTACGAATAGCAGGGGACATTCGGAAAGAGAAAAAGAAAACCACTCTTGTCCGACCGACAAAAGTGGTTTTCCGTTTTGGTGCGAGAGATGGGACTTGAACCCACACGCCTGTCGACATACGCCCCTCAAACGTACCTGTCTACCAATTCCAGCACTCTCGCTCATGGATGCGAAAGTCATTATAATCCGATGCGCCCCCGTTTGTCAACAGGGAATTTTTGCTATGTCACGGGCCTGAAAGATCCTCATCGGAGAGCACGGGCCGGGGCGTTTCGGAGGAGAAGATCCGCACGCACAGATCCACCAGGAGCACCACCAGAACGACCGCGAATCCCATGGCCCCGTACCGCATGGGCAGGAGATAGCGCATGCGGAGAAAGGCATGGTACCCGAGAAGGGAGCCGAAGCTCACGAGGCAGGGCATCGCGAACCGCCAGGGCACCGCGAAGGCATAGACCACAGAGATCACGTCTGCGGGGAAGAAGTACCGGTCGTGCATGTGGGGCAGGAGGAACGGGATCCCCAGAGCGAAGATCATCGTCGCGGTCAGGATCACGGCGGGGTCTCCCGCCCTTCGCCGCAGGAGCACCAAAAGGTAGACCAGAAATACGAGCCCGAAAGCGGCGATGATCCCCGCACGCATGAGAGCGGGGGAGGCGTCCCGGAAAAAGGCGAAGATCGAGGAGGAGTTGTAGTTCGCCCCGCTGCCCACGGTGGAACCCTGGTTCACGTACAGCAGGACCGTATCCGCCAGCGGACGTCCCAGCAGGACGGCCGGGAGGATGAGGATCAGGTACGTTAGGGGAAAGATCAGGAGGTGCGCCCAGCGGATCCGCTTGGAGCAGACGAGCAGGAAGAACACCGGCATCACGAACACGGCCTGGAGCTTGAAGGCAAAGGAGACCGCGATGGAGATCATGGCGGGGACCGGGCGGTCCTCCAGGGCGAGGGCGACGCTCAGGACCGCGAAGGCGGTGTAGATGCTGTCGCACTGTCCCCACAGGGCGCCGTTGAGGATCACCGTGGGGAGGAGGAGCACCGTGAAATAGACGCCCAGGAGCTTTGCGGTGCTGTCGGTGAAGTGCCGGAGGAGCCGCATGGCGGCATAGGCCAGAAACACGTCGAAGAGGATGGAAAGGAGCTTGATGAGATACAGATCCGACATGTCGAGATAGGAGAAGGCGGCAAGGAAATACAGATACGGGATGTTGTAGTTTCCCACCGGGCGGCCCAGCGCGGCGAAGCCGCCCAGGCGGCGGAAGAAATCCACCCACTGGGAGAGGAAGAGGGTATAGTCGGCGGAGACGAAGTCCATGCACAGATAGCGCAGGATCATAGCCAGGACGGACAGGAGCACCACGCAGCATGCGCCCCAGAAGGTCCGCACCCGCGAAAGACGCACCGGCATCACCGCGCACAGGAGCGTCAGTGCCAGAAATCCGATCAAGACCGCCACGGAAATCCCTCCCCAAGACTGAAAAAAGAACCGACAGCGAACGAATTCACTGCCGGAAAACACTTGACAAACACGGTTGCGGCTGGTAGAATAAATTGATCTTTGCGCCCGCTGAAGGGGATTCTCCCCAATTTGACTGTAATCAGTTTACACGAGCCGGACGGAAAAATCAAGTCCCCGGAAGGAATTAATAGGGAATTACCAACAACGCACCCGGGCGTATCGAGGCCTGGGGGAAGGAGAGACGCCAATGCCAAACGACGTGTCTTTCGGCAGGACCGTGCGAAAGAGCTTCGCCAGGACCAACGAGATCCAGGAGAAGCCGGATCTGCTGGAGATCCAGAAGGACTCCTACAAGTGGTTCCTGGACGTGGGGCTCCGTGAGGTGTTCCGGGATGTGGCGGCCATCACCGACTACACCGGAAACCTGGAGCTGACGTTCCTGGACTACAAGATGGACGAGCCTCCCAAGTACAGCGAGGCGGAGTGCAAGGCCCGGGACGCCACGTATGCGGCTCCCCTGAAGGTCAGCGTCTGCCTGCGCAACAAGGAGACCGAGGAGATTAAGGAGCAGGAGATCTTCATGGGGGATTTCCCGCTCATGACCGAGGGCGGTACCTTTATTATTAATGGTGCCGAGCGTGTCATCGTCTCCCAGATCATCCGCTCCCCCGGCGTGTATTACGAGGCCCATACCGATAAGACGGGCGTGACGGTCTACAACACAACGGTCATCCCCTACCGGGGCGCGTGGCTGGAGTATGAGACCGACACCGCGGACGTCTTCTATGTCCATATCGACAAGAACCGCAAGCTGCCCGTCACCTGGCTGCTGCGCGCCATCGGCAAGCGGACCGAGGAGCCCTATACCTGGCTCTCCATGGCCGGCGGCGAGGGCGGCGTGAGCACCACCCAGCAGATCAAGGACGTCTTCGGCGAGAACGCGTTCATCGAATCCACGCTCACGCGGGATCCCTGCAAGAACCGGGAGGACGCACTCATCGAGATCTACCGGCATCTGCGTCCCGGCGATCCCCCGACGGTGGAGAGCTCCGACACCCTTCTGCACAATCTCTTCTTCGATCCCCGGCGGTACGACATCTCCATCGCGGGCCGCTACAAGTATAACAAGAAGCTGGCCGTCTGGTCCCGTCTTGTGGGCCAGAAGCTGGCGGAGCCCATCTGCGATCTCGTCACCGGCGAGGTCCTGGCCGAGGCGGGCGAGATCATCGACCGCGCCAGAGCCGAAGCCCTGGACGCCCGCGGCGTCATCGAGGCCAAGGTGGACGTGGAAGGCAAGACCGTCGTGGTCTTCTCCAACGGCATGGTGCCCCTCCAGGGGATCACCGGCATCGACCCGGCGGAGCTCGGCATCCGGGAGCGCGTGCGCTGGCTCGTCCTGAAGGGCCTTATGGAGCAGTGCTCCGCGGTCGACGAGGAGACCGGCGAGGTGAAGCTGGATACCGAAGCCCTCAAGGAGGCCATCCGGCAGAACATCGAGGACCTGATCCCCAGGTTCATCCTGCCCGACGACATCTACGCCACGGTGAACTACCTCATCACCCTGGCTCACGGCGTGGGCGACGTCGACGACATCGACCATCTGGGCAACCGCCGCATGCGCAGCGTGGGCGAGCTGCTGCAGAACCAGTTCCGCGTGGGCTTCTCCCGCATGGAGCGGGTGATCCGCGAACGTATGACCCTGCAGGATCTGGACGTCATCACCCCCCAGAGCCTCATCAATATCCGGCCCGTGACCGCGGCCATCAAGGAGTTCTTCGGATCCTCCCCCCTGAGCCAGTTCATGGATCAGACGAACCCTCTCTCCGAGCTGACGCATAAGCGCCGTCTCTCCGCCCTGGGCCCCGGCGGCCTCTCCAGAGAGCGCGCCTCCTTCGACGTTCGAGACGTCCACTACAGCCACTACGGCCGCATGTGCCCCGTGGAGACCCCGGAAGGCCCCAACATCGGCCTGATCTCCTATCTGGCATCCTATGCCAAGGTCAATGACTACGGATTCCTCATCGCACCCTACCGCAAGGTGGACAAGGCCACCGGCAAGGTCACGGACGAAGTGGAATACATGACCGCGGACGTGGAGGATCAGTACATCGTCGCCCAGGCCACCGAACCTCTGGACGAGAACGGCTGCCTCAAGAACGCCCGTATCACCTGCCGGCACAGGGACGAGATCATCGAAGTGGACCGCGACCGCGTGGACTACGTGGATATCTCCCCCGGCATGATGGTATCCGTTGCAACCGCCATGATCCCCTTCCTGGAGAACGACGACGCGAACCGCGCTCTCATGGGCGCGAACATGCAGCGCCAGGCCGTGCCGCTTCTCACGACGGAAGCGCCCATCGTGGCCACGGGCATCGAGCACAAATGCGCCGTGGACTCCGAGATCTGCATCACCGCCAAGGGCGACGGCGTCGTCACCGACGTGGACGCCGACAGCATCGGCGTGCAGTATGACGGCGGCGAGTACAAGCAGTACAAGCTCACCAAGTTCGCCCGGTCCAACCAGGGCACCTGCATCAACCAGAGGCCCATCGTCAACGCCGGCGACCGGGTCAAGGCGGGGGACGTCATCGCCGACGGTCCCGCCACCAGCCAGGGCGAGATCGCCCTGGGCAAGAACATCCTCGTGGGCTTCATGACCTGGGAAGGCTACAACTATGAGGACGCCATCCTGCTCAACGAGCGGCTGGTCATGGAGGACGTGTTCACCTCCGTCCACATCGAGGAGCACGAGATGGACGCCCGGGACACCAAGCTGGGTCCCGAGGAGATCACCCGCGACATCCCCGGCGTGGGCGAAGACAGCCTCAAGTATCTGGACGAGCGCGGCATCATCTCCATCGGCGCGGAGGTCCGCGCTGGCGACATCCT
>JAEEGL015779215.1_pt1 | contig 11796 bp, 8 predicted proteins | sample 9134231 | NCBI WGS metagenome assembly JAEEGL01 (sample SAMN16246548, study PRJNA631951) | gut metagenome | biome: gut microbiome; feature: rumen; material: fiber-attached | host: Bos | place: Iran: Karaj | collected 2018-10 | reverse complement strand
TGTCAGCTACTATAAGAACCCTACCTTCTACGTGTTTCCTTTGTGACTGTGCTAGATCTTTTCTTCTTCTTAGCCATCTCAAGTCGGAAAAAACCTACGATAGAAGATATCACTTCAAGCAAAGTCATAATAAACAGCGCATAGTTTCCAGTGAGAATTGTGTAGAAAAGATAGGGAGTATTGCCCACGGCATTACCTAGGCGTATCCACTTGGTCTTGCCATACCACAAAGACCAAGCATAAATCAATGAGCCAACATACGGTAGAGCAGATAGTGGTCCAGCCCAGCTAACAATTGTAAGTACTGTCATAATAATATAAAGCACAATCAAAAACCATAGCGGCGCACGACGTTTTTCGTATTTTGTCAAAATGGCATCGCGAACAAAACTTACTATGGATAAAAGCGATCCAGTGATAGCACCTTTTACAAAATATTGTGCCACGATAAAAGCTTCGGATGCGGTCTGTAGTATCATTAAGTGCCGCTTCTTCTTAAGCTGCATACTAACTACCGTGCAGATGAGAGCAAAAATACCAAAAGTTTGCCCCAGGATAAAAATCAACAGTTCATTGTCCATGGGTCAATTATAACACTAGCAGTATAAAATGTAACAGCAACCAAGCTCCAGTCTCGCCGGGTTGCCTAGAGTCCTATACATCCGCGTTGCTAAACATCAAGCCTATCTTGGCTTTTAAATGATCGCGAATGTCATCCAGCGTCAGATCTATCTCGCCCCGATAATATTTGCGTATGATGGCTATCGCGCCATTTGTGGTAAACAATAATTCCGTCTCCACATTCTTGTCTTTAATACCGTTTTTCTTTAGTACCATCAACACGCGCTCATTGATACTACTTTCTAGCTGTCTCAAAAAATCTACCGATGCATTGCTTGACAGTAGCTCACGATAAATGTTCTCTTGACCTTCCAAGAAAATAAATAGTTCATCGATATATTTTTCCACGCCACTAGCGGTAGACAGATTGTCGTACTCAGAAAAAAGCCTTTTTTCTACCTCGTTTTGTAGTTCCACTCCCACTTGGTAGAGGTTATCATAGTAATTATAGAATGTACCTCGTGTGATCTCGGCTCGCTCAGCCAAATCTGTTACTGTTAGATTGTTCAACGTTCCACGTTCAGCCAAAAGTTCTGCAAAAGCTTTTTGTATTTTGCGACGGTTTTTTGTGGTAACACGAGTATAAGAATACCTACCCATACTTTCATTATACCACACTTTGTACAATTAGTCAATATCATGTCTAAAATTGAACAGAGTCTAAGAAACTTGTTCTTCTCTTATAGGGGTACAATAGATATAATACATATCATAATGCGCAAGGTCACAGATTTTATTGTTAACCACTGTTATATTATCTTTATTTGTATTTTGGTGCTGACTGGTATTTGTGGCTTTCTTGCCACCAAAGTAAATATCAACAAAGATATTTATTCTTACATGCCGACCGACTCCGAGACCTCCCTTGGCCTCGCCATCATGGACGATGAATTCGACTATAGCTCTACCAGCAGCTACGAAATGATGCTGACCGATGTACCAGAAGAACAAAAACTACCCATCAAAGAACACCTAGAATCAATAGAAGGTGTCAAATCCGTCGATTATGACGCTTCGGATCAATACAATCGCGACCAGTACACTCTATACAAGATTACTGTTGATGCTCCCGCCGATTCCGACACCGCAGCGCGTGTATACAGCGAAATACATGGCAAATACTCAGAAGAATACGAGATTGTCGAATCTGGCAAAGTGCACGACTACAATGGCTCCGTATTAAAGATCAGCACCGTTTTACTAGCGGTGGGCTTTGCGATGATCATCCTTATTATTATGAGCAAATCATGGGTTGAGCCATTTTTGTTTCTTTTTGCCATATTACTAGCAGTAGTAATGAATAAGGGCACTAACATTATCTTTCCCAGCGTCTCACATATCACCGATGCTATCGCGGCGATTCTGCAGATGGCGCTCTCGATGGACTATGCTATCATGCTCTCCACTCGTTATCGTCAGGAAAAAGCCAGGGAAGACCATCCGGACAAGCATACAGCTATGCGTCGTGCTATGCGCTATTCTTTTGGTGCGATTTGCTCCAGCTCTGTAACTACAGTAGTGGGGCTGATAGTACTGGTATTAATGAGCTTTACGATAGGTCGCGACATGGGTCTAGTGCTTAGTAAAGGTGTGGTTTTAAGTCTTGTCTCTATATTCACTTCTTTGCCAGCGCTACTTTTGCTTTGTGATAAACTTATCGAAAAGACAGCCAAGAAAACCATCAATTTCAAAATGGATTGGGCCGGGCGCCTCGCTCATGGGTTTAGCCATTTTGCCTTCCCAGTATTCCTGGCAATCTTTATCGGAGCTTTTCTGTTAAAGGGCGATACTCTTATCAACTACACCTCCTCGCAAAACAACAAGATCAAAGATATTTTCAACGAGCCCAATCAAATGGCACTTGTCTACGACGGCAAAATGGACGACGAAGTCACCAAGCTTTGCTACGAGCTCGACGCTCGCACTGAGACCACTCGTGTGCTTTGCTATGGCAACACCATCAATGAACCAGAGAAATACAATGAGATCATACCCAAGATCAACGAGCTTGGCAGCGAGAAGGTTGACACAGAGGACTACCTCATCAAGGCTCTCTATTATAATTACTACGAAGATGTCGACTCTCACACTATTGCCATCGACGATTTTGTAAAATTTCTTCAACGAGATGTTTTTCCAGACGGGCATTTTGCCAACGAGATCGACAGTAATACTATTTCCAAGATAGATCAGCTGTCATACTTTACTGATCAAATAAAAGTAAATCAACCCAGAACCAAAGAAGAGATCGCAAGTATCCTCGGCGTAGACTCAGCCAAGCTGGATGATGTCTTGGTACTATACCTTGCTAGCCAAGGCCCGTCGATTCAGCTCACTAGCTATCAGTTTGCCAAGTTTGTCTCTAGCAGTATCCTGACTGACTCTAGATATAGCTCAATGCTGAGCGCCTCACAAAGGTCCGACTTAGCAAAGCTCCTACTGTTCAGTAATAGTCTAGAGACAGATTCACCCAAATCCGCTGCCGAGCTAGCAAACATGTTTGGTATTAGCCAAGATACTGTAGAAAAGATTCTTCTATACTACACATATTCTACTATTACCACGCCTACCGTTAAGCTTACGCCGGAGCAGCTCATTAATTTCGCATTGACCGACGAGACCACTCTTGGCGCACTAGGCATAGATAGGTTTCAAGCTGCCAATCTGCTCAGCAAAATCGCCGAGATCAAAGATTTAGTAGCCAGCAAAAGGGAAGAACTCGCAGCGCGGCTCGACGCTGCCATTAGCGCCATGCCAGACGATACGGTAGAAGCTGCAGCGGCCAAAGTCAAGGCTGAGAGCTTGCGCGATCAGCTCTATGCCAAGATCTTTCAGATCGAAACAATCCTTACTAGCGAATATTCGTACGATGATATTGCTAGTATTGCCACCAAGCTAGATAATGCAGTAGACCTAGCCGTCCAGGAGCTCAGCACCCTAGACCTTAGCACATACGATTGGCTTAGCGACGAGGTAAAATCAGACATCACGGCCTATGCCGCGCAGGCCGCCTCTGCTATCGATGGTATACGTCGACAATTCAATCTCCCCAGTAAATTATCTCAGCTTCGTCAACTATATAGTCTTTATCAAGCGGAGACCACAGTTGGTAGCACCACGCTTTCACCACGTGCACTTGTAGACTTTCTGATTTCGCACGCTGATGATTCTAGATTCCAAAATACACTTACATCAGAGATGTTAGCACGTCTCCAGCTAGTTCAGTACATTATGAACAATCAATCCACCGCGTATTCTTATTCCGATCTCGCATCGGCCTTTGGTCTAGCTCCAGACAAATTGCGGCTAGTCTACGCTCTTTACGAATATCGTTTCATCAATACCTCACCGCGCCTCTCGTTAAAAACCTTAGTTAATTTTATCAACGACACGATCCTGCCGAACCCCGAGTATGCTAGCCGTTTAAGTAGTGAAGAATCATCCAAGCTCTCGGCGCTTGCCACTATTATGCATGCCGCCGAAGCGTACACACAGCTTAGCTACAAATCGCTCTATCATATGCTTGTACCGCTAGCTGGTGAGTTTGATACCGACAAACTTTTTCTCGCATACTTATATCATGGCTCTCTTTACGACTACGACGAAAGCTGGACCCTCACCCTAGAGACATTCGTAAATTACCTAGCAGAGAGCATTTTGCCAGACGCTCACTTCATCAGCAAAATCACCGACGACACCCGCCAAAAAATTCTAGACGGTCAAGTCACCGTGCAGGAAGCTAAAGATTTGCTAGTCGGCCCCCATTATTACCGAGCACTTATAGAGACGAACCTTCCAGCCGAAGGCGAAGATACCTTTAACTTCATCAAAGACATCAAGTCGCGCCTGGGCCCCAGCAACAAGACCGATTACTTCCTCCTAGGTGATTCGGCCATGGCCTACGAGATGTCGCAAAGCTTTGGTGGCGAGATGGACTTCATCACTATTATTACAATGCTAGCTATCTTCATTGTAGTAGTATTTACTTTTAGATCCCTCTTTGTTTCTGTGCTACTTGTCTTAATTATCCAGTGCGCAGTGTATATAGTGATGGCATATCTATCTTTGACTGGTTCTAGCATCTATTTCATAGCTCTCATTATTGTGCAGGCTATCCTGATGGGCGCCACTATCGATTACGCTATTCTATTCACTTCATATTATATCGAGAGTCGCAGCCACGCCAAGCTCGGAGTCAAAGATGCTCTAGTGGATACGTACAACAAATCCATCGGCGCTATCCTCACCTCTGCATCTATCCTTATCATTGTTACAGCTATAGTAGGGAACTTCACCTCAGCCATTGCTGGTAAGATTTGCCAGTCTATCTCGCTTGGCACTTTCTGCGCCACGGTTATCATCTTATGTCTTTTGCCAGCTTTACTAGCCACGCTAGACAAGTGGATCATCAAGAAAGCCAAGCATTAGATTATAGCAACCCTTGCTTTCTAGGGCAGGGAAGCGCATCGTGGTATAATAAACAAGAAGGAGCTTTATGGAAAAAAATCACAACCACAATAAAGAATTACTAAATATAGAAGCCGCCATAATAGTGATATTTATTATTATGTTAGTCACTATGGTTATGTTTGCCGCAACTTTTGCGCCAGCATACCCAGTAGCTAGCATTCTCATGATAATCATTGCGGTGCTATCTATTTTTGCTGTTTCTCTTACGCTTACCAAAATGGAGCAGATAGTAGGCTACTATGAATGTGACAAATGTCATCACAAATACGTACCTAGTTACAAAGCCGTGCTTTGGTCTATGCATATGGGCAGGACTCGCTATCTTACTTGTCCCAAGTGCCACAAAAAATCTTGGCAGAAAAAACAGTATTAGCGCTACTGGCGCCCCACGTTACTCTACTTGTGATATAATTGGTGCATAAATAGGAGTAATTATGAACAAAACCAAGTCAATTATCTGGGGCGTAGCCATCATGGCATTAGGCGTCATATTCGGCGGCAACGCCATGGGGTTATTCAGTCTCAATATCTTTTTTGATGGCTGGTGGACGCTATTTATTATCGTGCCAAGTATTGTTAGTCTATTTACAGACGAAGAAAAGCTCTCTAGCCTTGGGTTCTTGGCTGCTGGCATTATCCTGCTGCTTGCCGCTCAAAATGTATTCTCATATGATGTAGCCTGGAAGGTAATCTTGGCCGTAGTTCTAGTAGTTGTTGGTCTAAACATAATCATCAAAAGTGTATTCCATAATAGCAACGACAAGGAAGTTGTCAAAAAAGTTCGCGATCTAGAAGATGGCAAAACTATGGACTCTCAAGTAGCTTTCTTTTCGGGCAGCGACAGAGTATATAAAGACGAGCTTTTTTCTGGATCCAGCCTCGTAGCTGTATTTGGCGGAGTAAACCTAGATCTTAGGAAGGCCAAGTTTACCAAAGATACCGTCATCAAGGCCTTCTGCTTATTTGGCGGCATAGACATCAAAGTCCCGGAGGACATACAAGTAAAGATAAGATCTGGTTTTATCTTTGGTGGAGCATCAGACGAACGTAAAAGCACGTCTAGCAAAGGGGAATACACTATTTATATAGATGCTGCTGGCGGCTTTGGCGGCATTAGCATTTCCGACAAGACAAAATCCAAACACAACTAGATAATGGTAGTATATAAAAGAGCTTCACGAGAAGCTCTTTTTAATGTTTTTTTGCAATAAAGATAAAATATATAAGCCCCACCAAAGGCTTACGCAATTAATACTACGAGCATAAAAACTATTGACTTTTCTTGCTGGACTGCTACAATAAAACCATAAGTATATAGGTCATATACGTAGAGTTAATTTATGGTTTGTTTGTAGCTCATTTGTATTAATGAATCTATAAATACAATATTAGTATTGTATTAAAAAGTATTAACACGCGTTTGTATGTTATCTATATATCATTATATATAACAATATCAATCTAACCATATAACAATAGGAGGTGAGTAATACAATATGGCTACAATGAATACTAATATCAAAATAAACATAGTAGAACCAGGCAGCTCCACTCCAGTAGATCCAACTCCTATAGATCCAGTACCAACAGATCCCTCTGATACAACAAACACCACCACCTACACCACCTCCTCCACAGACGTCTCAGTACCAGATACAGGCCTGTTCACTCATGGTATAGGTGGTACAGAAGCCACTATTATTACTATAACTAGCATAGTACTCCTCCTTACTATTCTTGCTACTATAGTAACAGTACTATATAAGAAACATATTAAACAAGGTAGAGTAACTAAACTAGTACGTACTATAGAACAAACCAAGGCAATAATAAAAAGTAAGAAACGTACTACAGCAGCCCTATCTGCTATTGCCCTCCTAGCCTCAGTAGGTACATTAGCAATACTACTAGCAAATAGTAATAAAACTAATACTAATGCTATGGAAGGCGGTACAGAACTCACCGTAGACGTAAATAGTGAAGACCTCACCATAGAAGTAGGAGATACACCAGTCTTTGCATATCTACCAGTAAAACTTACTGTAGAAGAAGCAACAACATCTGGCTACATACTATCTGCCTATGCAGAAGACACTAACCTAGTATCTACTACAGACAGCACTAATATCATCCCTATGGTAGCCATAAATGAAGAAGATTTGTCTCAGTATGTATCTCTTACAGACAACACTTGGGGCTTGTCACTAGAACAACCACAAGACCAAAACAGCGAAGTATACACCACCCTATCTACAGACCAATCTAATCATACCATCCTCAAGTCCATAGACGACTATTCAGAAACAGAAGCAAACGATACTACCACTATTTACTATGGCTTCTACATTACTCCAGATACTCCTAAAGGCACCTATGAAGGAAGCGTAATAAACTACGAAGCCACAGCCAATGAAGTAGCTACAGTAACCTTTGACGGTAGTGGACTCTACTTCAATGGTGATAAGGACCAAACTACAAATACTGTAAAGTATGTTCTTGGCAAACAAAGTGCACCGCAGTATTCTCATACGCCTAACGTAAACGATGAAGGCGTGCAGGATGGTAAATATGGCACCGATCTAAATGAGACGTTTGTCTATAGTTTCCCGGAGTATGATGAAATAGATTTCCATATAATTAAGATTTCCGGGGACGCTCCTTGGACGGTAGATGGCGATTATCTTAGCATTTGGCCAGGCGATAAACCCAACAATACTGCATTAGAAGATTGGAGCAGCGAAGATAGTATAAAAGAATTGGGGTCTGATGGGAAATATAAATTTACTGATAATAGTAAGGATTATAACGATAAGAGCATCCTCGTAAAAGATAATACTATAACCGTTTCTTATACTACTGATAGTGACAGTGGCGGTGGCGGAGGTAGTGGTTATGGTTACTATGCATCAGTTATTGGTTTAATACCGAATATTGCTGTATCTGGTGAGTATGATACCCCAGCTACTACAGAATATGATAACTACGAATTCCTTGGCTGGAGCTTAGATCCAAACGCTACTAGTGCTTTATTTACAGATGCAGCCGATGTAGAAGCTAATATGGCTCTAAACGCAGGCGAAAAAGTCACTCTCTACGCAGTCTGGTCTCCAGTAGTAAATCTTAGCTACGATGGTAACAATGCTACTGCCGGCAGTATGGAATCTACTTCATATAGTGGTGATACACCAACTACGATAACTCTAGCACATGAAAATGTAATGATAGGTGACAATATAGATCTCTATGCACCTAACTACAAAAAGACCGGCTATGGCTTCGCTGGCTGGAGCACAGATCAGAATGCATGGGAAGATCTCACCGACGATGATGAATCTAATAACCCAACTATCTATGGCCCTAACCAATCATTCACCATGACTAAAGATATAGCCATAGAAGCAGCAGAAGGAAAAGATACTCTCTATGCTGTCTGGGTGCCTGCAGAACAAAACAGTGGTACACTGGTATCCCTCCAAGATTGGCAAGGTTGTTCAGCCCTCACTCCTACTACTTACAATACAGAAACAAGACAACTAACTGTAGGCAAAAACACCATTACTGCACTAACAGACAATCGTGATGGTGAAGTATACACAGTGGCCAGACTAGCAGACGGTAACTGCTGGATGACAGAGAACTTGAAGTTAGACAACGAACCAGAGTTGTCACAACAAAACACTAACCACCCATCTCTCCCTCTCACCAACAACTACGCAGAACAAACTACTTCTAACTTCCTTTCTGCTACCAGTGATCATTGGTGTGGTAGTAATAGTGCACCTTGCAACGACCAATCTTACCTAAACACATTCAATACTAACTTAGGTGGTGAAGGTGCCATAGCCAGTTACAATGGTTACTATGGTGGCCATGACAACATCAAAGCTTTCCAATGGCAATCATTTGGCAACAACTACAACTGGTACTCTGCTACAGCTGGTAATGGCAAACAGGAAACTGGAAGTGGTACTACAGTAGGTGGCGACATCTGTCCAGCAGGATGGCAACTACCAGTAGGCGGCAGCAATAATACCTCTGGCTCATTCTATTACTTGCATCAACAAATGGGCGCAACCTCTCGCACTGCAGGTTCTAATAACTGGCGCAGCTTCCCAAATAACTTCGTCTACTCCGGCTACTGGAACGGTTCGTTGGCGTACGATCGTGGCAGCTACGGCTACTATTGGTCGTCTACTGCCAGCGATAGCGGCAGCGCCTACTATCTGGGCTTCGGCAGTGACGGCGTGGGCCCGACGAGTAGCTACAGTAAGTACAACGGTTACTCGGTGCGGTGCGTGGCTCCCGTAGAGTAGGTTTCCTTCTTTAGAGCCCCGGGAACGTGGCCTCCACTTAGTGGGGGCTACCAGATTTGTGGGCGCCCATTCAGCGCCCACAAGTCCCGGCAGAGATTGCCATGAGGAGGGTTGCTTTGCTTACACTTGGCGTTACAGAGTATAATATATGTATGCAGCGTCAGTACATCGCTATAGATCTCAAGTCTTTCTACGCATCGGTAGAGTGTGTAGAGCGTGGGTTGGACCCTCTAAGTGCGCGCCTAGTGGTGGCAGATATTGCTCGTACCGACAAGACTATCTGTTTAGCGGTGTCACCGGCCCTCAAAGCCTACGGCCTTCGCGGCCGCGAGCGCCTCTACCATGTAATCCAGGTAGCAGAGCGTGCCGGTGTAGATTTTACCGTAGCTCCACCACAAATGCGTAAATATATGGAAATCTCTCGCCGTATTTATAGTATTTACGCAAAATTCGTCGCGCCTACAGATATTCATGTGTATTCTATCGATGAAGTTTTTATCGACGCCACTCCATATCTCAAAAATTATCACATATCTGCTCGCGAACTAGCAGAAAAGATGATTCACGCTGTACACAAGACCACCAGTATTACTGCTACAGCCGGCATTGGCACGAACTTATATCTAGCCAAGATAGCTATGGATATCAAAGCCAAGCATATGCCGGCAGATGCGCGTGGCGTACGTATAGCCGACCTCACCGAGCATACCTACAGGGAAGAGCTATGGAACCACACTCCACTTACGGATTTCTGGCGGATCGGCCCTGGCTACAGTAGGCGCCTCAGCCGCCTTGGTATCCATACCATGGGCGACCTCGCACGCTACTCGCTTATGGGCTCTAGCAAGTTATATTTGGAGTTCGGCATCAATGCGGAGCTACTTATAGACCACGCCTGGGGCTGGGAGCCAGTCACTATGCAGGATATCAAAACCTACCACAGTGACAATCATTCTGTCTCTAGCGGCCAAGTTTTGCACGAACCGTATGATTATGACACCGCCGGGCTAATAGTATGGGAAATGGCAGACGCCTTAGCGCTAGATCTTTTTGCTAAATCTCTCGTCGCAGGTCAGCTAGTGCTCACAGTAGTCTACGACAAAGATTGTCCCAGCTACACTGGCCCCATGCACAAGGACCATTACGGCCGCAACGTACCAAAGCCCGCGCACGGCACCATAAGTTTAGGAAATTTCACTAATTCTGCTAAATCTTTCACGGCCAAAGCTCTAGAGCTATACAGCAAGATAGTAGATAATTCGCTAACTGTACGCGCTATCTATATAGTAGCTAACCACGCCAAAGATTCCGCTGCAGTGGGCGAGGAATTACGCCAAGGCGACATCTTTACAGACTATCAAAAGCAAGCCGAAGCCCAAGCTCGCGAGCAAAGGCTCCAGGCCGCCGAACTCGCCATCAAGCAGCGCTACGGTAAAAATTCTATTATGAAGCTCAAAAACTACGAGCCACGCGCTACTATGCGCATGCGCAATCGCCAAGTAGGAGGGCACCGCGCATGAGCCAGTACGACGACATTATAGACCTGCCACATTTTCATGACCCATCTCGGCCCCACATGAGTATGCACGACCGCGCTGCCCAATTTGCGCCGTATAAATCATTAGTAGGATATGACGAAATGATAGATGCTAAGGCAACAGAATTATTGGAAAAAGAATTGTAAAATAGCTTGCGCTACGGCTTATGACGCGATATAATAAAACCAATTAAAATAAGGGTAACCATGGACAACAAAGCAATTTATAAAAAAACATTAGTATTCTCTATCAAGCGATTTTTATGGGACGCTATGTCCTTTGCAGTTATTATATTGGTCGCTACAGCAGGATTCTTTATCGCTGACAAAGCCGCTAGTAATGGTCTTATCGGCCTAGCAGTCGGCGTGATAATAGGTATTATTATAGTAGCTATTGCTTCGCATTTTATTTCATATGTATTTAAAGCCGGGCAGATTGCTATGATGACCAAAGGTATCACTGATGGCAAATTGCCAGAGGACGTATATGGCGAAGGAAAGAAAATTGTAAAAGAAAAATTTGTGACGGTAGCGGCATATTATGCAGTGACTGGTGTCATCAAGGGGATCTTCAATGAAATTGGTAATGCTATCACAGCACTAGGCAAAGCCGTAGGTGGCGACAATGGCGGCGCAGTAGGAGGCACTATTGCAGGTGCTATCCAGACAGTAGTAGGATATTTGTGCGATTGCTGCTTGGGCTGGGTATTTTATCGTAAAGATGAAAAGGCTACCAAGGCTACCCTCGAAGGCGCAGTGCTGTTTTTCAAACACGGTAAGACGCTAATGAAAAACTTAGGCCGGATCTTTGGCATGGGGCTCTTGTCGCTTGCTGTCATTGGTGGTGCATTCTTC
>JAEEGL014454568.1_pt1 | contig 11796 bp, 3 predicted proteins | sample 9134231 | NCBI WGS metagenome assembly JAEEGL01 (sample SAMN16246548, study PRJNA631951) | gut metagenome | biome: gut microbiome; feature: rumen; material: fiber-attached | host: Bos | place: Iran: Karaj | collected 2018-10 | reverse complement strand
TTCTGCAAGACCAACTTCGATATGGATGAAATCTCCAAGGAGGAAAAGGACTATGCAAATTATCCTATCCCTCAGTTCTATCATTTCGACTCGCCAGAAGTGCGTGAGCGGATATTATATGCCAACTTCCTGCAAGTTAACCAAGACGTGAAAGATATGATTAAGGAAATACAGGAGTTCAACAAGAAGTAAATGGACAACTTGATTGCAGTCTTATTAGAGTGTCCTGTCATAAACAAATGATGGGACTTTTTCTATCTTTTATATCGACGAAAAGTTGTTAAAACGCAATTTTTTTTGCGTTAGTGCTGTAATTTTTGTTAAGAGATAACGTTTATTGCGAGAAAAACACTACCTTTGTAGCTGATATAACTTAACTCTTGACATATAGATATGCATCATTTCGAAAATCGGAAACAATTGTTTCGTGCCTCAGACGAAGAAGTCGAAGCGTTCTTTGAGAATATTCGATTTGAGGGTATATTTACCTCTGAGATTAAAAACACTAGTCATCCAGAGTATTTTAAAGGCAGTGTTACTGATATAAAATTGAATGGTATTCATTATGATTATCTACCGCAATTTTTGAATATACCCAAATTAGGTTCTTTTGTTCCTTATGGTGCATGTACATTCAAGTGTCGTGTAAATACAACAGCACTACATAGTAGTCCACAAAAGTTAATATTGACTGTTATCGGTAATTCTATAGAATCTTTGAATTCGGCTAAAAGATTAACTGCGCCGAAACGAAAGGAACGCTCGAAGGAAGAAGCACTTTTTCTTCGTAATTTGAAATTGAGGGACAATTTGTTCATCGGACAATTTACGGTGAATCGCGATGGAAGTTTTACTATACGTGATATAAGACGCTCTGATTTCTCTAAATTGATTCTTCAAAACGGGAAAGAACAAAATCCCATTGTTTACCACCCAAAGATGCGCGAGCCCAAGGATGGAATTTACTACGAATTTGCGTGGGTGCTAAATAAAGCAGTGATCGATGACTATGTTTATAATTTTAAGGTAGATGAGACAAAACCATTCAAAGAAATAAATGCTAAGGAGCTTATTAGTAGACTTCACAATGATATAATGAGCTACCCTGCAGGTGCTGGTCAGAAGATTGTTAAAATGCTTGATACCCTAAAAACCCAGTTGACTGCAAGTGGTAAAGAAATATTTATATACGAGTTGTTGCAAAATGCTAATGATTATCCTGTTAAAAATGACAACATTACCGAAAAAGTTGACGTTGAGTTTCGAATAACTGCTGATTCTCTTGTTTTCATGCATTCTGGAGCGAGGTTTAATGAAAGAAATATAGCAGCCATCTGTAGTATAAATGATAAGGAGAAAACGGAAAACAAGGAGGCTATTGGTTATAAGGGTATAGGTTTTAAGACCGTATTCCTTGATAATAATTATGTATATCTACAGACAGGTGATTTTTCGTTTCGATTTGATCGTGAGGCGACTCGTGATATTGTAGATACGCCATGGCAGATACTGCCTATATGGACGAATTACAACAAACTGACTCCATCGGAAAAGTATATATTTACTAATGCAGATTCGAAATTTCGAGTAAAGTTTGCGCTACGACCCACTAATATTGAAACTCTTAGGGGTGAAGGGCAAAATTATGTAAAACTTTTCCAGAAAGTATTTGAAAATGAGCGGGTAATATTATTTATACCCAACCTTTCATCTGTGAAGGTATTCTATAATTATACAGATGATCCTGATATCGAGTGCCGGTGCGATACAGATAAATGGAGAGTGGATAATTTTGAGGAGCCTGTAAATCAAGATTTAACAATTCAGATAAATGATGACATTGACAAACAAGAAGATTCTGGGTCTCTTAAAATTCCGACTAAATATTATGATTTTACTCGAACAAAGGTTTCTTTTGCTTGTGAAGTTGAAGGAAGCAAATTGAATGAAGTGAAGGATACTTTACTTTATTGCTATTTGCCGACCAAAGCATCATGGGGATTTAAATTCTTGATGAATACGGATATGATTCCAACGGGGCCTCGTGATGATATTGAAATAGATTTTAATGATCAGATAAATATTAATGCCGAAATTTCAGAAATCGCTGGCATGAAATTTTTTGACTGGATTAGGAAGTTGTGTGAAAGCAAGAACTACGTTCTGACTTCCATATTCAATCTTATTCCTGTGTTTGACACTTGCATCAGAGAACATGGAAAGTATAAATCACTAATAGAACGCTTTAAGTCTGGTTTTGATGCAAAAATAGAACAAGATGAATTTATCCCAGTTGGAATAGATGAATATGAATTGTTGTCTAATACATTACTAGACGAAACAGGACTCATGTCATCTGGAATCATGAGTGATGAGGATTTCTATAACATTAGTGGACTAAAAGGTAAGCTCCCTCTTTTGATTCTACGAAAAGACTCGAATTTTAAAGCATTTCATAAACGCTATCTCAAACAGTTTGGTTGCGTAGGTAACATCTGGACAATAGATGATTTAAAGAAATTGTGTTCCGATGATGGTTTCAAGCAATGGATTTCAACCCCAGACAACAATAATCATTTCTTAAAATTCCTTTTGGAAAAAGAATGTTTGGAAGATTTCTTTAATGAGGAAATCTTCATGGAGGAGGATGGGAGTCTTCATACAGCTAAAGAACTCTTTTATGATGTTGATGATTATATTGACGATTTGCAGTCTTTCAAGGATATAATTCCAGTGTTGTCCAGTAAGACACGAGCCTATTTCTCGAATAATGAGGAGTGGGCAGAGAATGTTGAGGATGCCTTTGCCAAGTTTAAGTGTGATGACTGGGTTGACGATGTTCTTTTGTCAAGTCAGAACATCGAAGAAACGAGGAGAAAATTGCAAGAACTTCATACATCAATTCACTTTTTCAAGTTTTTAGCTGAAAATGTGCAGTATTGTGATAACTATCTGTCTTTACCATTTTTCTCAGACGGAGATATTGTTTGTGACGGATTTGAAAATGGTTTCATTTTCTTCCCTTCGGAAAGAGGTAAATCTATTTGTGAAGCAGAGTGGCTATCTACGGTACAAATAACATTCCTATCAGAAAAATATTTTCCCGTTACTAGCGAGTATTTTAAGGATCATTTTGGCGTACTCGATTTTACCGATGAGGTTTTTGTGAAGAACATTCTTCTAACAGTTGATTATCATGATGAGATAAATACAAAACTTTATGAGGATTTTGATACGAGCAAAAAATTCGTAGATTATTGTTATTCTCAAAAAGATTTGTTTGAATCTGGCGACCTCCGGAAGTTCTCTCTTCATGTTTATGACAACAATGGTGATGGAGAGTGGGCACTGTCGGAGGATCATATATATTTTCAGTCTGAAAAATATGATGACCTATCATCAAAAAAATGGATTGGCCAGGGCTGGATGTATGTCTTGGATGAAGAGTATCTGAAAGGACATGAAGACGACAACGATTTTAAACAATTTCTTGCGAAGAAATTCTGGGTGGATGAAATATCTGATAAACTTTTTTATAAGGATGTCGTTAAGAAAAATCTAAAACAAATTTGTCAGAACATTTCAGGTGAAAGTGAAACTGATGGTGTTTTGAATTTTGATTTTATTAAGTATTTAGACAGTAACTATCAACTGATTTTTGTTGAAGAAAAGGATTCTGATGCCTTCGATGGACTAAAAGTCGTGACTTCTGACATGTCATATATTGATGTGAAAAAAGGCAATCTTTATTTGTTTGATAATGAACTTGATGGCATATTATCTAAAACGTGGTTCCCGTCTAGCACTGTTTTTATGTGCCATTCTGGATATGGAATTTCGATGTCATTAAATGCAATTGGCGTAAAGAAATACAATTTCGGGGCTTTTTTTGATGATGTGATTGTTAGCAAGTTAAGCCTTATTAACAAGGAAATTGCCACAAAAGAAGACAGTATAGATTTTCATTCATTTATAATTGAGCGCTTAAACTCTCTCACTCCTGATCAGCAATCAAAAATGACTAGTGCCAAAGTATATCTTTACGGACAAGAAATTGCATCAGAATATGCTGGAGGTCATAAAACATTAAGTGCTAAAGCAAAAGAATTATTTGATAGTGGACTCGTAGAATTTTCTGATTTAGACATTATTGATCCGGAGTATAAAACGGAAGATAATGTGAATTATTGGGAGACAGTTCTTGGTAACACTAAGTTTACTGTAAATCATTTCTTTTCTTGGCTTGACAAAAATGTTCAGGAGTTTAACCAGACGCTCCAGGATGCAAATTTAAATGTTGTGTTCTGGAGATGGATGAAATCCAATGTTGGTGATAAACTAATCGAGCAGACATCAATTCTTCCAGTTCTTTTGAAGGATGGTTCTATAGACGAAATTAGCAGTACAATCTATTTAGCTGATGAATATCTTAATGGGGCAGGTATAGAGGATATGATTAAGGTATTTGATGAAGACGCTCATTTCATAAGCCCACTATACATTGCATCTGACGACACTGTTCAAGATTGGAAAGCCTTTTGGGAAAAAGTTGGGGTTAAGTATGAAATAATAGATATTTTAGACCATACTGTAATTCGTAAGAGACTTTCAGAAACGGAGGTTGAAAATCTCCCCAGACTTTTAAGTGAGAACAGAGAGGCATTAGAAAAACGCTTTTCTGATGGACTAATTTCGCATTTACATACGTTACGTGTAAAAGCTCATGATGGACAATTTTATGCGATTGGGGATACGATATATGTAAATTGTGAGAAAGAGGAGCCATTCCCTTTTATAGAGCTTCCCAACCAGATAGTTTTCGACACATTTGAAGAACGCCGTTTAATTAAAGACATAATTGAGGATATTAGTGGTTCTCTTATAGAGAGTCTTAGCGATTGGCAGCAGTATAAATTAGACCACTATCTTTCAATTCAAAATAGCAATGTCGATTCTATTAAAGATTGCCATTATGAATTTATAGATGCGTTATCTGTAATTAGGAATAGTGGGCATGATAGTTTACGCGAGTTGAAGCGAGTTGACGAGATACTGATTCTCAACAAGAAAGATGAGTTCTGTAAAGCATCTGATTTAACTTTGGGCTCTGTATATAATCCATTCTTTGATTTTGAAGGATGTGGAATTGTTGCAGATTATGTCAGTGACTCCTACGATAGTCATTGTTCAGAATACGTTGGGCGCTTGTTCAGATCCATGGGGGTTCATCATGATTTTGAAAAAGATGATGTAATGAAGCTTGCTGGGAGAGATTGCTCACTATACTTCTGGACGAAATATCTTACGAAGCCCGACGGTAATTCACGTATTGAAGAAGTAAGAAGATATATAAGTGATGGTCTTTTCAATGATATTGCATGTATTCCCACTAAAGATTATATGATGAAACCATCAGACTTGTATTATGGCATTGAAGTCAACAAATATCTGAAGTATATTGAGGATGCAGAAAACAAGACACCGTTAAATGACATTCCAGACATCAGGGTGTCTGATGAAAAGACGCTTTTCGGCTATTTACCATTTAAGCAATCTCTTGATTTCCTTGATGCTCTCTATGCCTCAATTAAATTAAGAGGTAAGGAAAGCCGTGTCCAACTTTTGGAGTGGATGGTTGATAGTTTCGACGAATCTTTCGAAACCAAAATAAACGAATATCGTGAAGATCCAAATGCACTATGGAAAAACAACAACAATAAAGATTATCATATCAAAGAACTATATGCACTTGATTATGGGGATAAGACGTTAGAACAATATTTTGGCACAAATGCTAGGATTATCAACAAGGATTATTTACCAACAGGTGATTATTACGAACAAGCTTGCAACATCCTTCACATAAACATTATCAAGTCGGGTGACCTCACAATGGAACCTGTGGACGATGCTCTTTATCATTCCCGTGATATAGATTTGAGACTGTATGCATTAGTTATTTCGGGAATTGCAGACAATACTAATTGGAAAGAAAAATACAATATATACTCTGAAAGGCTTAATAATTTACATTTGCATAAGTGTAGTTCCATTCTAATCACCTATAGTGAAGATGCAGAAATAAACCAGGCCTTCCGAAAATTTTATCATAAGAGAGACACTGATGATTTCTATTTTGTTGATTCGCTGGACAACAAACGTGTTTATACCCTGTTTGTAAACGAGTACAAACAGTATCTTGGCATTACAGATAACACCATTGCCCAGGAACTTGTTGAAGATATTATGGACAGTCGTGAAAATGCTATAGGATTAGCTAAAGAGCAAAATGCCTTGATGCTTGACGAGGAGTTCGTTTCTGAATTAGAAAGACTTATCCCAAGTATTAAAGGCGGATTAAAGGGTAATGCGGTTCATGATGAAGATTTGGATTCGACTAATTTACGTCCGGAATTCACTACTAAGAGCGATGCGCAACAGAGTAATTCTTCAGAATCTGCTGCTGATGAAAATGACATTCAAAAAGATGAACAACATTCAGAACATAAACCTAACGAGGGGGATAATCATATCCCATATATTCCATCTGAAACTCATGAAAGTCACAGTGGTAGTGCGCAGTCGAATGTTGACAATATTCCTTCTGATTTGGAAGGCCATACTTCTTCTGGCCAGGAGATTCCTCGCAACAAAGAATTGCCACATGACACCCCATCTAATGAACCTATTGAAACGTCTGAATTTGCGAGTCAACAAATTGAAGGGGGAGACGATATTCTTGATGCATCTGATTATGTTCCAGATAACGAAACATACATAGGAGATGTAGAGGATGATCATCAATACGAGCCATTAGGAAGTAAGCCACATAAACCCTCTTCAAGCCGAAGAAGACATCCAAAGCCCTTTACAAGAGAAGAACTTGAACGTATGCGTTCAAATAATTCACCATTAGAGTTGGAATCCCTTGAACCGACTAAAGAAGAACTTGATGTTTTGTCACAATGCGGCATATCAGTAGAACAGATCGCAGATACAAACTTCCTAGCTCAACTTCGATTATACAATAATCTAAGAGAAGAACTACATGAAGAGCCAGAAGAAAGTTTGGAAGATTTCATCAGAAATGCAGATGACGTTTCAACTCATAAGATGAAAGGTGGTAAATACATCCATGCTTGCAGCGCAGCCAGAGGCGTAATGTACATATCGCCATCAGTATGGAACAAAATGGTTGACAATGATTGGGTTATTTGTGTTTATCTTGATGGTAAAGGCAAAAATTTCCATTTCATAAACTCTTCAGAAGAGTTCCTTCAATTGGTTGAGAAAGATGATGTTGTAATCAAGATTACAGGAAAAGAGAAAGTTTCTGTTGTAGAAAAATTATATGGTCAAAGCGGTTTGCTTAAAGGAGTTAAAGGAACAGCTTATACACTTATTCGTGTCGCTGCTCGTACCAATATGGATGCTGTGTTTGCTCACTATATTGGCTCGATGGCAGAGAGCGATGATGGAAACGAAAATACAAGCGATTATTAAATATGGAGCAAGACAAGAAGATATTGAACTACAAGTCGTTCTTTGGCGATCAAATCAAAGAGGCCATAGATGACCAGCAGAAAATCAATCGGTCAGAAATGCGACAGCTTTTTAAGACTGATGAGTTGTCATTGGCTTATGTTGACAGAATACAATATGAGACGGGTATGGTCATTTTGAAGTTTCCACGACGAATGGCACCAAGACTGAAAGTTCAGAAAGCAATTACCGTTATTAAGAAAGGTGCTCGTCAAGAGCTTGGGGAACATGTAACAGAATGGAAAAGCCTATGGGAGGATTTCTGTAAGAATCCCGACTATCATTCTTCTGGCTCAGATATTACGCCAATGTACTATGTGCCAGGGAAGAATGACGGATATGATTATGTCGCTTGTTCAGGTATAAGTACTAAGTTGTATGATTTGTTTGTAAAAACAACATCTGAGGGTAAGTCATTAAGCGTTCTCATATATAACCCTTTCCCTCCGGTTGATTACTATAAGAACCTGAGCCGTTATATGGATGTTTTCTCAGATAATGAAGAGTTAAAATTGGAACCTAAAATAGCTTATGAAGATTGGCAGCCAGAAGAACTTGCATTTGACGAGAATCATCCCAATGGCATATCAGAAAAAATTTTACAAACATTATTAGTTGAGGATTGTTGTGTTCTTCAAGGCCCTCCTGGTACTGGTAAGAGTTATACAATAGCAACCATTATTGCCGCATACTTGAATGAGGGCAAGAATGTTTGTGTAACAACTATGGCCAATAAGGGTTTAGTTGAACTAATAAAACAAAAGCCTCTAAAAGAATTTGTCTCAGCAGGAAAAATTAGTAAGACTAATCTTTCGATTGATGAGCGTAAACAAATTTGTGGTGTAAAGAATGCTACACCAGATTTAATAGTTCCTAATGGTGAGCTTCTCTGTGCAACGAATTATGTTCTGTCAAGCGTTTTTAGTGAAAAGAAAATGGCGCTTTATGGCCTGCCTAAATACGATTTGGTAGTTATAGAGGAGGCTTCCCAGGCATTCCTTACTGCGATTGCTGCATTTAAGCAACTAGGAGAGAAATGTTTGATAGTCGGTGACCCCATGCAGTTGCCACCTATCGTAAAACTTAACAACCCCTTATACAATACCTGGAATGTCAATACACAAGTTGAAGGCTTAAAGACTTTCGCTTTAGGGTCAGCAGTGAAGTCTTACCGAATAGTTACGACTTTCCGTCTTACAGAGAAGAGTGCCGCGCTTACAAAAGTGTTTTATGGAAACAGATTCGTTTCTGTTAAGAACGACTATCTGGATTTTACATCAGCTGGCACATCATTATTTCCGAATGATGGTGGTGTTTTATATCATTGTACTGAAGATTTGAAAAATGGTTTCTATTCTGACAAAGCTGATTATCTCATACGACTGGTTGTCAATACTATGGAAAATCATTTTCCGCAACGAAGCCTTGCAATAATAACACCATTTAGAGACACAGTCAAGGAATTACAGAAGCGATTCTCAATAGCTGATATAGATTTGGATATAACAATTGAGACGATAGACCGAATTCAAGGCATGACTGTTGATTATGCAATTCTCTATATTCCTGGACGTAATCCTGGTTTTGCCTTAGAAGAAAGACGTTTCAATGTTGCTACTAGTCGCTCATTGAGTACAACTCTTATAATCTCCGACATGCCTTTGGGACAGCTCCATTCTGTTCCACCGTCTGTTATAAAGTTTATAAATCTTTGCGATAAAATGGATGGTAATCTTTCAATAGAGCAAGCTCATGTCATCAATTCTGAGACTAATATGGAAAATTCACAGCAACAAGAGGTAGACAATGAAAGCAATAAAATCAAGGTGAAAGTTGTTGGGAAAATAGACTTGTCGAAGTTTGAAAGGCCAAAGACAGAAATCAAACCATCAAAAAAGAATTATTATATAATTGACACAAACGTATTTGTAAACTGCCCAGATATCATTACTCATATAGACAAAAAATACCCAGTGATTTTATCTGCAAAAGTTACAGATGAGTTGGATAAAATGAAAATAAAACTGGATGAGCGAGGAAAACAGAATGCAGAAAAAGCACTGCGTTTATTGAATAGTGAGATGACGCATGAAGTGTTATATGAATTTGCTGATGTTTCTTTGCTTCCTGACGATTTTGATAAGCGTTCTCCTGATAATATGATACTATCAGTCGCGCTCAAATACAAGGATGAGAATCCAATTATGCTGACCTCAGATAATGGACTCCAACTGAAGTCTAAGATTTTGGGTATTTCTACAATTTCGCTAAAAAAGTTTTTAAGAAGATAATATGGAAAGTAAAGATTTAAACAGAATTAAGGTAGTTCTTGCTGACAAGAAACGTACTAATAAATGGCTTGCTGAACAGTTAGGCGTTGACCCTGCAACTGTGAGCAAGTGGTGCACTAACTCCGCTCAGCCAAACTTGGAGAATCTAATGGAGATTGCCAAGGTTTTGGAAGTGGATGTAAAAGAACTTCTGAGAATGCAATAAAGGACTAAGACGCCCTAAAACAAAAGATGGACTAACTTGGATGGAGTAAAACCATCCAGTTACGGACAAAAACAAGTATTTTTGCAAATTTCTAACAAGGTATTATAATATGGCAGACATAATCAAAGACGAAATCGTTCTGAATGATGATGAACTGATATGCGTCCTTACAGGTGATAAGAAAAAGGCAAATGCCAAGGAGCAGATGCTACAGTCAATCATACTCCAGATGAATGAGGAGTATGGATTTGAAATGAGTGACATGAAACGTGACTTCTCCTTTTCGTTTGAGGACGATGAGGGAAAGAAGAAACGTGTTACTGTTGATCTTGCCATATTCCGTGCTGGAGCAGCTAAAGAGCCAGAGAATCTGGAGCGCATTTGCATCGTATGTGATACTAAAGTAAAATCGTCCGATTCTAAGAAAGGTGTTGAAGGTGCATTGAACTATGCTCTGAAAGCATCATCATGTGATTTCGGCCTGTGGACAAATGGCGACGAACTTCATTTCAGTCAGCGCGTTGAAGACGTAGTGGGCAATGAGAAGATTGTCGATATTGCTGACTTCCCAGGAATAGACGAGTCCATAGAAGATATGGAGCGTATGGGTGATCGCTCACAACCAAGGAAACCTGCCAACGACTCTCTGATTCGTACTTTCAAACGCTGCCATGATTACATTTACGGGAATGAAGGTCGTAAGAAAGATGCTTTCTGGGAACTGCTGAACCTGATATTCTGTAAGATTTATGATGAGAAACGTCGTTATCTCTGTGCAGAACGCAATGAGACTTACCACCGTCAGTTCTGGGTGGGCGTAACTGAACGCAACACTCCAGAAGGCCAATCTGCAGTAGCCAAGCGCATCAAAGCTATCTTTAAGCAGCTGAAGACGGATGCCATCTTCAGTGAAGTATTTGCAGGGAATGAGGAAATATCGTTGTCTGATTACGGTGTTGCTTATGTCGCATCGGAAATAGCAAAGTACTCTTTCCTTGATGCAACTGTCGATGTTAAGGGTACAGCATATGAGACTATTGTAAGCAACACCCTGAAGCAGGAAGCCGGTCAGTTCTTCACTCCACGCAATGTTATCAAATGTATGGTGGAGATGCTTAATCCGACAGTCAATAGCCGTGTATTGGATCCAGCCTGTGGATCTGGCGGTTTTATTGTCATGGTTCTTGACCATGTTCGCCGTCAGATAACAAAGAATATGTACCCGGAACTTGAAGGTGCTTTGTTGGAGGCTAAGGCAAACACAGATGCCGTAAATGACAAGGTTCGTGAGTATGCTGAGAATATGATTTTCGGCTTCGACTTTGACCCGGATCTGAAGAAAGCAGCGAAGATGAATATGGTGATGGCTGGTGACGGTCACTCCAACATATACAATATCAACTCCTTGGAATACCCCAATGGTACACTTCCTGATGTTCCCAAGGTGACGGCATCGGTCGCAAAAAGCGTGGAGCAGAAAGGTGATTTAGATGCTTGCGATAGTGCCTATTCATTGGAGAATGCAATGGGAAAATTTGACTGTATCTTTACGAACCCTCCATTTGGTTCCAAGGTAGAAGTCGCTTCCTCCATTGCTGAGAACTATGAGCTGAAAGCATTTACAGCTCCAGAAGTTCTCTTTATTGAACAATGCTATAATTACCTGAAACCAGGTGGCAAAATGGGCATTGTACTTCCGGATGGTATTCTTGGCAATCCCAATACAGAAGTGGTGCGCAAATGGATTTTGGAGCACTT
>JAEEGL014420712.1_pt1 | contig 11796 bp, 5 predicted proteins | sample 9134231 | NCBI WGS metagenome assembly JAEEGL01 (sample SAMN16246548, study PRJNA631951) | gut metagenome | biome: gut microbiome; feature: rumen; material: fiber-attached | host: Bos | place: Iran: Karaj | collected 2018-10 | reverse complement strand
TTACAGAAAAAACACCGCTTCATACCAGTTCGCCGTACAGTTCTTCTAAAGCGGGTGCGGACCTGCTGGTACTGGCCTATTACAGAACCTTTGGGCTGCCTGTAACTATTAGCCGCTGTTCTAACAATTATGGCCCGTATCATTTTCCGGAAAAACTGATACCGCTCATGATTGTCAATTGCCTGCATGATAAGCCTTTACCGGTGTATGGAGAAGGGCGGAACGTACGCGACTGGTTGTACGTGGAAGACCACTGCAAGGCCATTGACTTAATCATCCATAAGGGCCGCGTGGGCGAGATATATAATATCGGCGGGCATAATGAGATGCGCAACATTGATATTGTGAAACTGATTTGTAAAGAACTGGGAAAACCGGAGTCGCTGATTACTTATGTTACCGATCGTAAAGGGCACGACCTGCGTTATGCAATCGATCCGACTAAAATTCATAATGAGTTAGGCTGGTTGCCGGAAACAAAGTTTGCTGACGGTATCAGAAAAACTATCAAATGGTACCTTCACAATAAAGAATGGTGGGAAGATATTATTTCGGGTGAGTACCAGGCGTATTATGAAAGAATATATGGAGGTCAGGTTGTTAAGTGAAGACAAGGCTTTAATTTTGATTGCAAGGAGAGGGATAGCATGTCTGAACCGAAAATATCCGTCATTATTCCTGTATACAATGCACAAAATTACCTGGTGGAGTGTATTGAAAGCGTTTTGAAACAGTCATTTCAAGATTTGGAGATTATTTGTATTGATGATGGATCCGGTGATAACTCCGGGTTAATCTTAAAAGAGTTTTCCAAAAAAGATAAACGGGTTAGTATCATTACCCAAAATAATAAAGGCGTAAGTATCGCTAGAAATGAAGGCATAAAACGGGCTAAAGGTAAGTATATTTATTTTTTGGATAGCGATGATTATATTGAAGAAAATGCTTTAGATATTTCCTATCGGACAATGGAAGAAAAGGCGCTTGACGCAGTCTATTTTGATACGGTTGCTTTTGGCGAAGCAGATTTTTCGAAAGAATTTATTGAGGAGAAGAACCGGTATTATGCCAGAAAACATGATTATTCAGCCATCTATACCGGAGAAGAGTTATTATGTAAACTGCTGGAAAATCATGAATATACCTGTCCTATATGGAAACAGTTGATAAGGCGCGATTTGCTGATAGATAATGATATTAGTTTTTATGACGGAATTATTCATCAGGACGAATTATATACCATTCAGACAATGATGCTTGCACAACGAGTATTATATATTGATCGAACCTTGCACCACAGACGGCTAAGGAAAAATTCTATTATGACGAAACCTCTTGAATACCACTCGGTATATTCTTATTTTTTTGGTATAAAAGAAGCCTATCGTTTTTTATTAAAAAAAGACTGCAACCAACAGAATCTGGGCTTAATTTTAAGTCATTTGAAACGACTTGCGGTTCTTGCGCGAAGCCAATACAGCAAATTGCCGGAAAATGAACAGAAAAAGTATCTTGACTTTAAGGAAGAAGATAAATTTCTGTTTGAACTGTGTATTGCTGACGGTGTGGGAACTGTGAAGCAAAGAGATATATTGAGCGAAGAAAGAAAAAACTTATTTAAAGAGAGAGAGGATAGGAAAAAGCAGCTATCCGACCTGCAGGTAAAGGCTGCGTTGTTGGAACAAAAAAATGCTGAAGCGCGGAAGCAGTTGCAGGCAAGTGAAGATACACTGGCAAAAGAAAGAGAAACAGGGAAACAGCAGCTGGCCGATTTAGAGGAAAAGATAACGTTACTGGAACAGAAAGATGCTGAAGCGCGGAAGCAGCTGCAGGCAAGTGAAGAAACACTGGCAAAAGAAAGAGAGACAGGGAAACAGCAACTGGCCGATTTAGAGGAAAAGATAACGTTACTGGAACAGAAAGATGCTGAAGCGCGGAAGCAGCTGCAGGCAAGTGAAGGCGCACTGGCAAGAGAAAGAGAAACAGGGAAACAGCAGCTGGCCGATTTAAAGGAAAAAACGGTGCAAATAGAACGACTGCAGGAAAAATATACGCATGCAGAACAATTGGAGGCAGAAGTTTTAAATCGATTAAATGACAAAGAGTTACTTTTGGCAAAAGAACGCGAAATAAGTCAAAAGCAAATTAAGGGTTTGGAGGCAGAGTTTTTAAAACAATTAAATGACAAAGAGCTACTTTTGGCAAAAGAACGCGAAATAAGTCAAAAGCAAATTAAGGGTTTGGAGGCAGAGTTTTTAAAACAATTAAATGACAAAGAGTTACTTTTGGCAAAAGAACGCGAAATAAGTCAAAAGCAAATTAAAGGTTTGGAAGAAGATATTGTATCGTTAAGACGGGAAAATGAAAAAACAAGGACAGTCCTTGAATGCGTTAAAGTGGAAACAGAAAAGAAATTAAATGAAACTAAAAAGAATTTATCTGAAGTGAGAGAGGCAAATTGTAAACTGAAAGAACAACAGTTAAATCAGCTAAAGAAGTTGCAGCAGAAAATTGAACAAGTGAAAAGGGAAAACGGGGAGAAAGAAAAGGATATAAGACGGTTGTCCCGGCATTTGAACGATGTAAAAACGGGCTGGTCATTTAGGATAGGAAGAATTTTTACTTTTGTGCCACGGAAGGTTAGAGATTTTTTAAGAAATTAATTAACAATTCATGCAGTAGTTTATATTTAGGAGACTCTTATTATGTCAAAGGTAATCAATGGGACAAACTTGGCAGATAGTATTAAAGTTTGGGAATCGGGTGTAACGGTCAATGCCGGGGCCGGGGATGATGTCATCAACCTTAAGGTGGGAACTGGCAGTACGGTTAACGGGCAGGCGGGAAACGACGAGATTTATATCCATGCCGGGAAGCATACCGTCTATGGCAATGCCGGGGATGACATCATGGTGACATGGGGCAACGCTGGAAATGGATCCCGGTTCGAAGGCGGAGCCGGCAATGATTCTTTTAAAATAAAAGGTGGCAACAGTCATACTATCATAACCGGGGATGGCAACAACACCATTATTTTGGACAAAGGCAACGGTCATAGCGTTACCGGCGGCAATACCGGAGCGGACCGTCTGTTTATTTGCAGTGACGAAGTGATAAATGTAACTGCGAATCTGCAAAACGGGGAGAACCGCGCCACATTATGGGGCGGGAGCAATAATACGATAACCGGCGGAACGGGTACAGACATATTTAATGTAAAAGGCGGAAGCCAGAACAAGTTGTATGGAGGAGAAGGTAAAGATTACCTGATCATCCATGCAGGGAAGCAGAACAGTATGTACGGTGGAGACGGGAATGACAGTTTTACCGTTTGGCACGGAGCCGGAGATAAAAATTATTTATATGGCGAAGGCGGAAATGATGCGATAACTGTTAATGGAGGCAAAGGGCATACGATAGACGGGGGAGACGGATATAATACAATCAAGCTGCAAGGCGGGAACAGTCATAACTATACTGGCGGCAGCGGAAAAGATATTGTTTACCTTAGCGCTGGAAACGGACATACAATAAACGGCGGGGCTGGAAGCGACAAAATTGTGATATATTCAGGTTTTGGTCATTTTATTACCAATGACGGCGGCAGTGATTATATTGAAATTTCCAAAGGTGCGGGCAATAATATTAAAATTGAATCTGGAACGACGTCAGGATATAAGCTCAATGCAGATGAAACCGTTGTGATTCGGGACGGAAAATCGCATGATATCCGTCTTTATGGAGGCAATGACAAAATTATTGTCGCAGGAGGATCCGGTCAGGTGATTTATACGGATGTCAACAGCGACAATATTGGCCATGATAAAATTGTAATTCAGGATGGGGGGCAAGCTTCAAAAATCGTTGCCGGAAGCGGAAATGACGTAATTGCAGTTGCAAACGGAGCCGGAAACGGAAGTACCATTTATACGGGCGTGGATGATAATACAGTTACCGGAAGTGGCAATAACACGGTAAACTTGTTAGGTGGATCGGGCCATACTGTATATTTGAACGGTACAAGCAATAAGGTCATGGTGGAAGCTCAGGATGTAACGCTGAATACTCATAAAGGTTCCGGAAACGATATTACGATTCACTGGTCAAAAGAGGGAACCGGCGTATTACGTATCAACTGTCCTGATCCAAGTCGGTACGGCAGCGGCGGGAAATCGGATACCCTAAAGATAGAGGGCGTCAGAAGTAGTGATTTCACATTTGAGAAAGCTACTCTATATGTAAATACCCCTGGGGATGTAAGCTATGCTTCTAACAGCCTAATTTTGACGTTTATTGGAACATACCATTCATCAAACCGGATTTTTGTGACTGATAACGGTTTAATAACAAATAATTGGTGTGAGGGAAATGCAGTTATAAATCCTTCTGTCGATTATAATAATGACATAGTTCAGGGAGGGACAATTGAAATTGCCCGCTGGAATACTTACCAGCCGTTTAATGGAATTACCTTTGATGACGGGTTTAAATCATTTGAACAGATAAAATTATGGGCTGGTTTTAGTTAATTGACCGGACTGTTTTTTGTAAGTTTTTTGCACAAGCGAAATATACTTTAGGTTGTACAAAATCAAATAGACAATGACAAAAGCTGATGAGGACTGAAAGAAAACAAGAGTTAACGTAGCATATTGGAAACAAGAACGTGACGTCTTAGCTAATTCAAAATCAGGTAGATTTTCTCTGAAATATTGGAAATTTAGAGATTCATTAAAAAGTAAAATTAAAGGTGAACAAATATGTTTATTTTCCAACAGGGTTTGCGCAATGTAACACTGACACAGTTGATTATTCCCGATAATGCTGTTTCAATGCGAACTGTTACACACGTGGAAGGTGAAGGAAAAGCCTGTATTCATGAATTTAAGTTATATGAGAAGCCTGCTGTTGGTTTTAGCACTAAAGTTTCAGTAATTGTTCCTGTGTATAATACAGAAAAATATATAAAAGATTGTTTAAACAGTATAACCAGGCAGTCATTACAAGATATTGAAATCATTTGTATCAACGACGGGTCCACAGACAATAGCCTGGAGGTAATTCAAGAAATTGCAAAAAACGATTTGCGAATTAAAATTTTTTCACAAGTGAACAAAGGCCCTAGCATTACAAGGAATTTTGGGCTTTCAGTGGCTAAGGGAGAGTATGTTCTGTTTGTTGATAGTGATGACATGCTTGAACTAAACGCAATTAAGTATTTGTATTCTGAAGCGAAACTAAACAATTTAGATATATTATATTTTGATGCAAAAGCTGTCTTCGAGACAGAACAGCTGGAAAAAGAAAAGGCTGCTTATAAAACCTACTACATAAGAAGTCAAGACTATTCTTCAGTTTATACCGGAAAAGAATTGTTTGTTCTGCAAATGAAAGATTCAACGTTTCTTATGTCACCATGCCTTCAAATGATGCGCAGAGTTTTTTTGGCAGACAATAAAATTTCTTTTTATGAGGGAATCCTTCACGAAGACAACTTGTTTTCTGCGTTAGCGATATTATCAGCAAAGCGTGTTAGTCACAGAAATAAACAATTTTATATTCGCCGAGTTAGGGAAAACTCTGTAATGACAAGCAAACCATCATTCAGAAATATTGATGGCATTCTTGTAGGCGCTATGGAATTGTTAAAATATCAAAATTTGTATAATGATGATAATGAGTTGTTTGATGCAATGAGAAAATATATTGATCGATTAATAATGAATGCAATCAGAATTTTTAAACAGTTGCCTGATTCAGAAAAAGTAAAAATAACTGATATGCCTGTAGATGCCCAAACTTTGTTATCATCTATGCTGGTTATAGATGGACATATTGAACCTGGCGAAATTAAAAAAGCAAATACTGCTATTCCCGGTTGGCAAGCTCATTTGTTACAGAAAATCAGTGAATTGACAAAGTAAAATTAAAAACAAGCGCGTTATTAGAAAAGGTTAAAGAAGAAGCGGAACAAAAAGTTAGTGAGTTGAATAGTGATACAAAGAAAGAACGGGAACCCTTTTGTCAGCAGTTAAATGAACGGCAGTAAACGAGTACCGAATTGAAAAGAAAAAAAGAAGAAACCGAAAAAATGCTAAGAGAACGGAACTCGTATTAAAAAAAGAAAAAGAGAACAGCCGTAAATTATTGGACGAAGAGAAAGAAATATTTTTACAAGCTCGTACGTGGTCTGTTATGATAAACCGTGTAAGCAAAGGTTTTAATGTTGTAGACGGGGAGCTGGTTACGGAAGATGCGAAATGGAAAGCTGTTGATAATACAAGCGAGTATTCGCCGTGAAAAAGGGGAGTTATTTATTGAATAAAGCGATAAAAAATTTGGAAAATACAAAAACACGAAATCCGGTTAAGCAACTAAAACAAGCTAAAGTTTCTATTCTAATGCCCTCACTTAACGTTGCGGAGTTTATCCGTGAATGTATGGACAGCGTTATGAATCAAACATTAGAAGATATTGAAATTATCTGCATTGATGCGGGCTCAACGGATGGCACATTAGAAATTCTTTACGAATACGAGAAGCAAGATCAACGTATTCATGTCATAGTTTCTGATAAAAAAAGCTATGGTTATCAAATGAATTTAGGTCTGGATGTTGCAAGGGGTGAATATATTGGTATTGTTGAAACGGATGACTGGGTTGAGCCTGATATGTTTGAAAATTTGTGGAAGGCCGCGAAGCAGAACAATGTTGATATTGTTAAATCAAACTATTATTGGTATTATACGAAACCCGAAGTAATAAACAAGCTGTTTGAAAATCTTTCAAAATGCCCATATGAAAAAAAGTTTTCTCCGCAGGATGTGCTGCAACCGCTTGCAATGACGCCTTCCATATGGAGTGGTATTTATCGACATAAACTTATTAAAGATAATAGAATTCGTTTTAATGAAACTTCAGGCGCATCTTATCAGGATACGTCTTTTCATTTTATGGTATTTACGGTTGCACAATCGGCATATTTTTTAAACAAATATTGTCTTCACTATCGTCGCGACAATGAGACTTCTTCTGTAAATACCGGAGGAAAAGTTTATTGTATCACAGATGAAATGCATTATTATGAAAAATTTTTGGAAACACATCCTGAAGCAAAGTCTTCACATATAAAACAGTTCATGGCGCTAAAGTATGAAAAATACCGTTGGAATTATGCACGTATTGCACCGCAGTTTCAATGGGATTTTTTAACTTTGGTACGGCGGGAGTTTTTGTCTCACAGAAAAGAAGGCTTATTAGAAGAAAGCAGGTTTGACGCTGGCGCCTGGAAAAATGTTAACGAAATCATTAATAACCCGGTCCAGTATTTTAAAAACACATGCAAGAAGTATAGCACCCGGCCGATAGGGAAAAAGCTTCCTCCTGCAGAAATGCTTAAACAGAGTTTGATCGAGTGTCCGAATGTTTCTATTATCATTCCGTCGTATAATAATCAAGATTGTATTCGCAGAAGCTTGGAAAGCGCACAAAAACAAACTTTAAAAAATATAGAAATAATTTGTGTAGATGATGGATCGGATGATGAAACAGTCAAAATAATAATGGACTATGCTATAGCAGATAGCCGGATTACGGTATTGCATCAAGTAAATCAGGGATTATCTTCTGCAAGAAATGTCGGTTTGCAGGTTGCAAAAGGAAGATACATTCAATTTCTTGATAGTGATGACAGCTTGAGAGAAGATGCTGCAGCAACTCTTGTTTCATTTGCAGATACGAAAGAATTGGAAATTCTTTACTTTGATGGAACTTCGGTATACGAAACCAAGGAATTAAAAGAAAAGTACCCTCATTACGTTCACGCGTATGAATATGAAACTTATCAACAGAAAGTAATGACCGGAAAAGAGTATTTTTGCTCTGCCAGAGAAAATGGAAAATTCAGAGCAAATGTGTGTATGGCACTGTATAATCGACAATTTCTTGATGAAAATAATGTCAGGTTTATTGATGGTATTTTACATGAAGATCACGCTTTTTCTTTTTTTACAGCATTGGCTGCGAAAAAGGTGTGGAATATAACAGAAAAATTGCTTTTTCATTATGTTAGAAATAATTCAATTATGACAGCCCCAAAGACTTTCTTTCATGTCTATGGTTATTTAACTTGTTATCAAGCGATGTTTCAAATAATACAATCATTAACATATGATGAACGTTTATATAGTAATGCTGCAAAGGAATTGAATCATATTTGTTCATTATTACGAAGCACTTACAATATGGTTGAGGATAAAAAATCGTGCAGGGCAAAATTAACCGATACAGAGCTTCTTCTTTTGGAACAAATCCTTAACTTGAGGGATAATGAGGAAAGGGACGCATATAGGAATTTTGACAAATACAAAACTGCTCGCATAGATATTAAAAACTTTGGTGCAGAAGAGAATACGGTTGAAGTTATCGAAATCTCTGACAAGAATGCCAAGGTACAATCTCCCAGCTGGTTTAAAAACGCTCAGGGGCAAGGGATTGTGGTTCAATGCATCAAAGGTGATATGCGTTTGGCAATTAAATGCAGGGGCAATGGGTCATTGGTAATAGCTCTTAGAGGTGTGGACTTCAGGGATAAAAACAACAATCGTTTTCCCGTTTGGATTGACTATAAAAAGCTGAATGTAAATTGCGCAGATGTTTTTACAAACTCGCACGTGGTCTGTTATGATAAACCGTTTAGGTACAGGTTACATGTTGTAGATGGAGAGACTGTTGTTTTAAATGTAAAATGGAATGATGTTGACAATACAAGCGATTATTTGCCTTGAAGATAGCATACACATGTTTTCAAAAGATTAATTCTATGCTTTTTTGTGGGGATTTTCGTAATATGCTATTCTGATAGCTCTTGACGGTATGATACTGTTTTTTGAAGAAATGATTAATGACATGATTGTTTGGATGAAGCGCAAAAAAGGATTATTATTATGTTTAAAGCTATAAAAAGTGCGCCAAACACAAAAACACAAAATCTGATTACGCCATTAAAGCAAGCTAAAGTTTCTATTGAGTCAGATTGGGGAAAAAGGATTCCCAAAGTATTATTTGTTTCATCCGATGCTTACAGAATGTCAGGAGCCTTTTTAAGCGAAATTGTATTAAACAGGATTCTTAACCAGAAGTTTAATATTAAAACACATGTGATCTTACCGTATAGGGGATCTGGTCAGAAACTCATTGACGAAGCAAAGGTTAGCAACCATGTTATTACCTCTCATGACTGGATTGTTCCGATAGAAACCTGTAATGACTTTCGTTTTTTTGTGAAAAAACATGCCGAACATACAGAAAATTTAAGGGCAGCTATAGAGATTGCGCGATATGCGTTAATTAATCAATTTAATATTATTCATAGTAATACAACATATACTTATGTGGGATATATTGCAAGCAGATTATCCGGAATTCCGCATGTATGGCATTTACGTGAATTTTTGGAGGAAGGTCAAAACAAGAAAATTTATTGTCAAAAACAGGGCTATAAAATGATTGGCAATTCCCAACGTGTTATTACGATTTCTGACGCTTTATATAAAAAATTTAAAACAATAGTCCCAAAACCAAATTTGAAATGTATTTACAACGGTATTTCTGCTGATAAATATTACTCACCGCAAAAAGCTATTTTTAAAAAAGATGTCCCTGTTTTTTTATTTTTGTCGGGCAGTGATTCGCCTAATAAGGGAAGAGAAGACTTAATCAAGGCTTGTGAAAGATTGAATAATGAAGGCGTGCGTTTTGAATTATGGTTTGTCGGGTGGTGCGGACTTGAAATCCAAAATCTTGTGCGGAAGGCTGGTCTTGCTGATAAAACGCGTTTCTTTGGTTATCAACAAAATACAGAAGTGTATTATGGTTTTGCAGATATATTTTTTATGTGTTCCCATTTTGAAGGTTTTGGGCGGACGACGGTAGAAGCGATGCTCAATGGGTGTTTGGTTATTGGCGCTGATAGCGCCGGCACTAATGAATTGATTGATGACTTAAAAACTGGCCTTTTATACCCATATGGAAATATAGACAGGTTGGTTGAAGCTATTAAATTTGCCATTGCAAATAAGGAAAAAATGCGCGATATTGCAAATGAAGGCCGCAGATTTATGTTTAATAATATGACATCTGAAATTAATGCACAGAAAGTTTTAGATGTGTATAAAGAAATAACAGCAAGCTATCAACCTTTAACAAAGTTTCAAACATATGTTAAATATGGACGCTTTGAGCTAACATATTTTCAATATTTATTGCGCAAATACATAATAGATAAAGTTTTACAAAAAGCAGCAGACTTACTGCCTGAGCAAAAATATCAAGATAAACCTGTGTGTATGGAAACCACAAGTACGATTCCTAAAGTATCTGTCATTGTTCCGGTTTATAATACTAAAGAATATTTACATCAATGTCTGGACAGTATTTGTAACCAAACATTAAAGGAGATTGAAATCATTTGTGTAAATGACGGTTCTTCAGATGGTTCGTTAGATATTATTAATGAATTTGCCGCAAAGGATAAACGCATTATGGTGATTAATAAGGAAAACAGCGGATATGGCGCATCTGTAAATCAAGGTTTGGATAAAGCATCCGGTGAATATATTGCAATTGTTGAAACAGATGATTTTATTGATAAAAAAATGTATGAAAATCTTTACAATCTTGCAGTAGAACGTGGAAGTGTCGACATTATCAAAAGTTCTTATTGGTTGTACTATGATACAGAAGACGGAAAGGGTACAAAAAAAGAAGCTCCAATTAAATCAGCCTGTCATCCTCAAATTGCAGTTTTTAATGTTTGGGAGTGTCCGGAAATAATATACCATCATCCAAGTATCTGGTCCTGCTTATATAAACGGGAGTTCCTGAATTCAAATAACATTCGCTTTGTGGAAGCTAAAGGTGCCGGTTGGGTAGATAATCCATTTTTAATTGAAACATTCTGTAAGGCTAAAAGGATTACCTGGACACCTGATGCATACTATTATTATCGTCAAACAAATCCTAACGCTTCATCTTTTTTAAAAGATTGCTCGATTCCTTTTCAGCGCACTGCGGAAATGATAGCTTTTTTAGATAAAGAGAATATTAGAGATAAAGAAATACGCGGTTCTGTTTATAAAAGAATACTGTGGAATACGGCTTCAACGCTAAAAAATCCTTTTTATATTCCTGAAAAGGACGATTCCCTGATTAAAGATCAACTTCAACATGTTGATATTGATTTTCTTAAAAATAAACATGTTAGTGAGGCGGAAAGGAACGCGTATAGGAGTTTTAACAAATACAAAACTGCTCGCATAGATATTAAAAACTTTGGAGCAGAAGAGAATGTGGTTGAAGTTATCGAAGTATCTGATAAGAATGCACAGATACAGTCTCCCGGCTGGCTTAAAAATGCCCAGGGGCAAGGGATTGTGATTCAAAGTTTCAAGGGTAATATTCGAGTGGTAATTAAATGCAGTGGCAATGGGGCGTTGGAAGTAGCTCTTAGAGGTGTTGACTACAGGGATAATAATAATAATCGTATCCCCGTATGGATTGACTTTAAAAAGCTGAATGTGAATGGGGAAGATATTTTTGCAAGTTCACACTTGGTCTGGCATGATAAACTGTTTAAGCATAGGTTAATTGTTGCAGACGGTGAGATAGTTTCTTTGGATGTGGAATGGAAAGATGTTGACAATACAAGCGAGCATGAATGAAGAGGAAAAGGAAATTAGTTGAATGAAAAAAATGAAGGAGTTAAAATGGGTGGGATTTTCTAAGAATGCAACATGG
>JAEEGL013516902.1_pt1 | contig 11796 bp, 11 predicted proteins | sample 9134231 | NCBI WGS metagenome assembly JAEEGL01 (sample SAMN16246548, study PRJNA631951) | gut metagenome | biome: gut microbiome; feature: rumen; material: fiber-attached | host: Bos | place: Iran: Karaj | collected 2018-10 | reverse complement strand
TTTATATTTTTTCTGATTATTTTTTTATATTTCTTCTGATTATTTTTTTATATTTTTTCTGATTATTTTTTTATATTTTTTCTGATTATTTTTTTACAATTTTTATTATTTCTTTTTTATAATTTATTTTATTATTTCTTATTTTTTTTTTTGATTAATTATTTGATTTAGAAAACATTTTGAATTATATTGATTATTAATTCAGTTAATTAATAATCAATATCGAATTTTACTTTCAGAATTCTTGTTCTCTTTTATTATCATTTATCTGTTTTATTATTATTATTATCTTTATGAAAATCACATTTGTTTTTATTATTTATTTTTATTGTTATTTCAACGCTTTGAATTATATTTTTATTTTTAATTTTTATTTGTATTTTTCTTTGTATTATTATTATATTTATTATTTTTTAAATAAAATTAAATATTATTTATATGTTATCATTTTGTCAATGTCATTTTTGTTCTTACATATTTTTGCAGTTGATTATTGATAATTTTTTTTTCTTTATAATAATTCTAGATTAATTTTTAAGTATTTCTAAAAAATCTAATTAATTAATTTGTTTGTTTGTTTATTTATATATTTATTTATATTTATTTAAAATTAAATTTTAAATTATATTTCAAATTATATTTTTATTAATAAAAAAAACAAATATTAATAAATATATTAATATTTGTTTTTGACTTTTATTAAATTATTTTTTTTTTAGTTTAATAAATCTAATATTCTTGATAAATCATCATTATTATTATATTCAATAACTATTTTTCCTTTTCTTTTTCCAGGATCTAATTTTACCTTTGTTCCAAAGAAAGATTGAAATCTATTTTCTATATCAGCATAAATTGCTCCATATTCTTGTTGTACTTTTTTAGGTATTTTTTTATTTTGTTGTACTTTTTTCTCTATATCTCTTACGGTTCCACCAACTTCAATCATGTGTAATGCTGTTTTGTATTGTTTTTCATTGTCTTCTATTCCTAACAAAGCTTTACAATGTCCTTCAGTTAATTTGCCTTCTTTTGCAAGTTCTAAAACTCTTTCATCAAGATTTAAAACCCTTATTGTATTTGCAACTGCACTTCTACTTTTTCCTATAATCTCACCAACTTGTTGTTGTGTTAAATTATATTCTTCCATTAAAACCTTAATTCCTGTTGCTTTTTCAAATACATTTAAATCTTCCCTTTGAACATTTTCTATTAATGAGATTTCTTTATTTTTTCTTTCATCATTATCTCTTATTATTGCTGGTATTTCTGTTAATCCTGCTTTTTTTGATGCTCTCCATCTTCTTTCACCAGCTACTATTTCATAGTAGTTATCTTGCTTTGTAACTATAATTGGTTGAATAACACCATATCTTTTTATTGATTCTGCTAATTCTTCAATTGATTCTTCATCAAAAAATCTTCTTGGTTGATTTTTATTAGGTTCAACCTCTATTATTTTTAAATTATGAATTAATTCTTTCCCGTTCATATCAACTGCTTCTTCTTCTGTATCATTATCTGCAAATAATGCATTTAACCCTTTGCCTAAACCTGTTTTTTTAGCCATTTTTGTTCTCCTTTCCTAATTATTATATATTTTTCTTATTATCTCAAATGTTTTGCTTTTAAATCATTTTTCTTTAAAACTTCTTTTGCTAATTTCTCGTAGAATTTTGCTCCCTTTGATCTTGGATCATATACTGTTATTGGCATTCCATAACTTGGTGCTTCACTTAATTTAATATTTCTTGGTATAATTGTTTTATATACTTTATCTTCAAAGTATTTATTTACTTCTTTTATTACTTGATTAGATAGATTTGTTCTAGCATCTTGCATTGTAAGAAGTGCACCTTCAATTTCCAATTCTTTATTTAAATGTTTTTTTACAAGCTTAATAGTATTAATAAGTTGTCCTAATCCTTCTAGTGCATAATATTCACACTGAATTGGTATTAAAACACTATCAGCCGCAGTCAAAGCATTTAAAGTAATTAAACCTAGTGATGGTGGACAATCGATAAAAATATAATCATATTCATCCTTTATTTGATCCAATTTTGTTTTTAGTCTTTTTTCTCTGTTTTCCATTGATACAAGTTCTACTTCTGCTCCCGCAAGATTGATATTTGCTGGACAAATATCTAGTCTTTTTACTTCTGACTCAAGAATTGTTTCTATCGCTTCTGTTTCATCAACTAAAACATCATATACTGATAATTCATTATTTTTATCTATTCCTACTCCACTTGTTGCATTTCCTTGTGGATCTGTATCAATTAATAATACTTTTTTTCCTTTTTTTGCGATTGCTGCACTTAGATTAACTGATGTTGTTGTTTTTCCTACTCCACCTTTTTGATTAGCTATTGCAATTATTTTTCCCAAGTTTATCCCTCCATTTTGAAAATTTAACAATACATAAGTAAATTGTTTTAATTCTCCTAGTCCTTTATTTTCAAGGAGTTTTATTTATTCATTTGTATATTGTTATCAACATAATTTGTTTACATTAACTAGTTTCATTTTATAAAAAATGACATATTTATAATATATAATTATTATAAATATGTCAATGATTTTTGAATATATTTTTATACTTTTTTCTAATTTCTGATGAGTGACATTTTTGTTGGTATTCCTGCTTTTCTTGGATATTTTACCGGTGTATTTTTTATTTTTTTGATAACTACTATTGTTCTTTCAATATCTGTTCCTGGTATATAAAAATTATTAATCTCTTCAATTTTTCCACCTAAAATTTCAATAGCATATTTTGCTTCTTCAATCTCTTCTTCGCAGCTTGATCCTTTCATACATATACATTTTCCTCCCACTTTTACAAATGGTAATAAGTATTCCACTAATATGTTTAGCCTTGCCACTGCTCTTGAAGTTGCTATATCAAATTTTTCTCTATTATTAATTGCATATTCCTCTGCTCTTCCATGTATTGCATCTATATTATTAATTTCACATTCATTAATTATTTCATTCAAAAAATTAATTCTTTTATTTAATGAATCTAACAATACTCCTTTGATATTATCATCTATTATTTTAATTGGTAATCCTGGAAAACCTGCTCCTGTTCCAACATCAATAAAGCTTTTTTCATCTTTTAAATAATTATAGATAGTAAGAGAATCTATAAAATGTTTTATAATAATATCCTTGTCTTCTACAATTGCTGTTAAGTTAATTTTTTCATTCCATTCTTTTAATAACTGCATATATTTATAAAACTTTTTAAATATTTCTTCACTAAAATCATTGTCTATAATTTTTTTTAGTTCCTCATCAAACATTTCTTTAAACTCATTGTAATTCATATTAATTATCTTCCTTTTTTTCATCTTTTCTATTTTTTTGTTCAAGATAAATAAGTAAAACAGATATATCTGCTGGAGAAACACCCGATATTCTTGATGCTTGTCCTACCGATTGTGGCTTTTGTTTATCTAGTTTTTGTCTTGCTTCAAGGCTTAATCCTTTAATTGTACTATATTCGATGTCAGGACTTAGTACTTTTTTCTCAAGTTTTTTGAATTTTGCTACTTGAGCTTCTTGCATTTTTAAATATCCTTCATATTTTAATTGTATTTCCACTTCTTTTACAACATCTCGTGGTAATTCTTTTCTATCAACATCAATTTCTTTTAATTTTTCGTAATCTAGTTCTGTTCTCTTTATTAATTCGCTCAATTTTGTACCATTATTAATTGTAGTAGTGTTATTGTCTTCTAATATTTTATTTACTTCAGCTGTTGGTCTTATATTAACATTACTAATTCTTTCAATTTCTTCTTGTATCATTCTTCTTTTTTCACAGAATTTTTGATATCTTTCTTCTGATATTAAGCCAACTTCGTGACCTATATCAGTTAGTCTTAAATCTGCATTGTCTTGTCTTAATAATAATCGGTATTCTGCTCTAGAAGTCATCATTCTATATGGTTCATTTGTACCTTTTGTAACAATATCATCTATTAAAACGCCTATATATCCATCAGTTCTATCTAATATTACTGGTTCTTTTCCTTGTAATTTTCTTGCTGCATTAATACCTGCTATAATTCCTTGTGCTCCTGCTTCTTCATATCCTGATGTACCATTTATTTGTCCAGCACAGAACAAACCATCTACATTCTTTAATTCAAGAGAAAGTTTTAATTGTGTTGGATTAATACAATCATACTCAATTGCATATGCTGGTCTTGTAAATTCAACGTGTTCAAGCCCTGCAATAGTTCTATACATTTCAATTTGTACTTCTTCTGGCAAAGAAGAACTCATTCCTTGTACATACATTTCTTCAGTATTTGTCCCCATAGGCTCTATAAATATTTGATGTCTTTCTTTATCAGCAAATCTAACTACTTTGTCTTCTATTGATGGGCAATATCTTGGGCCTGTTCCTTCTATTTTTCCTGCATATAGTGGTGATCTGTGTAAATTTTTTCTTATTACCTCATGTGTTTTTTCATTTGTATAAGTTAAATAGCAAGGGACTTGTTCTATTTCTATTGGAGAATTTTCAAAAGAAAACATTTCATAATCAGTATCCCCTTCTTGGATTTCCATTTTAGAAAAATCTATGCTTCTTTTATTAACTCTTGCTGGGGTTCCTGTTTTAAATCTAACAATTTCAATTCCAGCATCTTTTAAAGATTGAGATAAACTATTTGCTGGGAATACACCGTCAGGTCCACTTTCATATGACACCTCTCCTATGAATACTTTACCTTTTAAGTATGTTCCTGTTGCTAAAACAACTGCTTTAACATTATAAATTGCTCCTATATTTGTTTCAACGCTTTCTACTTTACCATCTTTTATATTAAGTTTTGTTATTTCTGCTTGTTTTATATCAAGATTTGCTTGTTGTTCTAATGTATGTTTCATTTCTATATGATATTTTTTTCTATCTGCTTGTGCTCTTAGTGAATGAACAGCTGGGCCTTTTGATTTATTTAACATTCTTGATTGTATAAATGCTTTATCTGTATTCTTTCCCATCTCTCCACCTAGTGCATCTATTTCTCTAACTAAATGACCTTTAGATGTTCCTCCTATATTTGGATTACATGGCATATTAGCCACAACCTCCAAGCTTATTGAAAACATAACTGTTTTCATTCCCATTCTTGAACAAGCAAGTGCTGCTTCACATCCAGCATGTCCTGCACCAACTATTGCTACATCATATTCTCCTGCATAATAGCTCATTGTTTTTCTCTCCTTTTTATGTTTTTTATGAAACGCAAAACGGTTTTCGCTTTTCATTTTGTCAATTACTTTATCGTGTTGCTTATATTTTGTATGTTTATCTTGTATAGTTGTCTAATTGTATATTTATATATTTATTTTCCTAAACAAAACTTTTTAAATATTGATGAAATTATATCTTCAGAAACATTTTCTCCAGTAATCTCTCCTAAATCCTCCATAGCCTCTTTTAAATATATAGCAATGATATCAATAGGCTGATCATTTTTAATCGTCTCTATGGCCATCCTCGTTTGTTCTAAACTTTTCATTATTAATTGTTTATGTCTTGAATTTGTAATTATAGTTTCATTATCAATATTTATCTCATTTATTCTAAATTTGTTTATTATATATTTTCCGATTTCTTCAACACCATCATTATTTTTTATAGAAACTTCTATAACATCTTTTTTTGTATTTTTAATTTCTGGTATATTTTTACTTACTACTTCTTCTAAGTCATTTTTATTTAAAACAATTACCCCTGTTTTATCTTCTATCAATTTTAATATTTCAAAATCTTCTTCATTTAACGGTTTTGATTTATCAAATATAGCTATTACAAAGTCTGCATTTTCAAGCATTTGTTTAGATTTTTCTATACCTATTTTTTCAATTTTTTCTTCTGTTTCTCTGATTCCTGCTGTATCAATTAATTTTATTGGAATTCCATCTATCGTAATAAATTCTTCTATTGTATCTCTTGTTGTTCCCTCAATATCAGTAACAATAGCTCTTTCTTCTCTTAAAAAAGCATTTAATAAAGAAGATTTTCCGGCATTAGGTCTTCCAACAATTGCAACTTTTATACCTTCTCTTATTAATTTACCTTCATCAAATGATTTTTCTAATTTTTCTAATTTTTTTGCTGCTTTTTCTAGTTCATCTAACGCTTTTTTTTGTGATACTTCTTCAATATCATATTCTGGATAATCTATGTTTGCCTCTATATCAACCATCATATTAATAAAAATATCTCTAATTTCTTTGATATCTCTTGATAAACCACCTTTTAGATTATTAATAGAAGTTGCTCTTTCTTTGTTAGTTTTAGCATTAATAATGTCAATTACAGCTTCAGCTTGAGATAAATCTATTCTTCCATTTAAAAATGCTCTTTTAGTAAACTCGCCAGGCTCTGCTAATCTTGCCCCATTTTTTAAACATAGATCAAGTATTTCTTTCATCACAACATTTCCACCATGTGAATTAATTTCACACATATCTTCTGTTGTATAACTTTTTGGTGCTTTAAAAAATGAAACTAAAACCTCATCAATAACTTTATTTGTTTCGTTATCAATTATTTCACCATAATTTATAGTGTTCGCAACAATTTGAGTATTATTTCTTTTAAAGATTTTAGATATAATTTCAAAAGAATTATCCCCACTCATTCTTATTATTCCTATTCCACCTGTTCCAGCAGGTGTTGATATAGCAACTATTGTATCCATATTTTCTCCTTTTTATATTTTAATAAAAAAAGTCAAAATTCTAAGCAAAAAATAAGATCTTTCTCTTGTTTTTTAATCGAACTTTGACTTCGGTTAATTTTTATTTTATTGTTTTATTATTTTAAAGATATAACAACTTTTCTATTAGGTTCTTCTCCTATACTTGTTGTTTCAACTTTTGGATGATTTTGTAATCTTTCATGTATTATTTTTCTTTCATATGCTGACATAGGCTCTAAAACCACTTTTTTTCTTTCTTTAACGACCTTTCTAGCAAGCTTGTCTGCAAGAATTTCAAGAGTTTTATCTCTTTTTTCTCTATAACCTAAAATATCAACAACAACTTTTACTCTTCTGTCTATACCTTTACTTGCAATTGATGTATATAAAGTTTGTAAAGAATTAAGTACTTCTCCTCTATATCCTATTAAATAATTCAAATTATCCCCTGTTAGTTCAACTTGAATAAATCCGTTATTTTCAGTTATATTATAAGTAATATTTGTATCTGGTAATGTCTTTATAAACTTATTTAAGAATTTTTCAAGATTTTCTTTCCCTTTTTTTATTTCTTCTTCACTTAATGGTTTAACCTCTTTTATTGGTCTTTTTTCTTCTACTGCTGTTTCTTTTCTTCCACCTTTAACTTTTATTTCAACTTTTACAACTCTTGGAGCAAGTATACTAAAGAAACTTCTTTTTTCTTCATTTTCTATTACTTTATATTCAACATCACTTTTCTTTAATTTTAAATCTTTTAACCCTTTTTCTAGTGCTTCTGTAGAAGTTTTTCCTTCATATATGAATGTTTCTTCCATTTATATAGCCTCCTCTTGTTTTTCTTGCATTTTATTTAAGCCTATTCTTTCAACTATTGATAATATATTACTTATAAACCAATACAAACTTAAACCTAATGGTGCAATAATTGCTATTGATACAGACATTATCGGCATCATTAAGTTCATAGTTTTGTTCATTTGTTCCATTTGTTCCATTTGTTCATCTTTTTCTTTGTCTTTATTCATGTTTTGTTGTGCTTTTGTTGTCATTTTTATAGCTATAATTGATGTTATAACATATAATCCTGGAATAATCCAACTTCTAAAGTCTGTTGAATTTTGAGTTGGTATATTACTTAGATCTATACCCAAAAATTCCATATTAATTGATATTTCTTCATTATCTTTTCCATATTCTCTTAATATTGCAATTTCTGGATAACTTTTTGTGTTTTCATCGCCTTTTTCTTCTTTTAATTGATTAACATATTTATCAATTACTGCTGTATCTGTTTTTCTCATATATGTTAAAGGACTTCTAACCATAATAAATACTGAAATAATTAAAATGAATTGGATTATTGAAATAAAACATCCAGCAAATGGATTAGTTCCTGTTTTTCTGTATAATTCCATTATTTCTTGATTCATTTTTTCTTTATCATTTTTATATTTATCTTGGATTTTCTTCATTTCATCTTGCATTTCACTAGCTTTTTTCATTGATTTTTGTTGTTTTATTGTCATTGGTAATAGAAGTAGTTTAACAATAACAGAAAATATGATAATTGAAAGTCCATAATTTCCTATAAATTTATATATAAAATTTAAAAGACTCCCAAAAATACTTGCAAAAAATTTAAACATTCTTATTGTTCTTCCCTTCCTATTTATTTTAAAGGATCATATCCACCTTTTGAAAATGGATTACATCTTAATATTCTTTTTATTCCTATAAAGCTTCCTTTAATACATCCATATTTCATAATTGCTTGTTTTGTATATTCTGAACAACTTGGATAATATTTACACTTTATACCAAAAAAGGAAAATAATTTAGAAATATGTTTTTGATAAAAATTAATAAGAACTATAAGTATTTTTTTCATATATATAATTCAGCTCTTTCAAGAATTTTCTTCATAGAATCTTTTATATTGTAGTAATTTGCTTCCTCTATAGCTGTTTTTTTATTCCATAAAACCACAAAATCATATCCTTGTTTTATACTTTTATTGTTATCTCTATATACTTCTCTTATTAATCTCTTAATCCTATTTCTTTTAACGGCTTTTCCTACTTTCGTACTAATTGCAATACCTATCCTATTAATTTTTTTATTATTTTGTTTTATAAAAATTTGTATTGTATTACTGCCGTAAAACTTTCCTTTATCTAAGGTTCTTTTAAATTCATAATTTTTTTTTATTGTATATGTTTTCATATTTTAACATCTCTACATTATTATATTTTTTAGGCGACCAGTTACGTTTTATAAAAATAATGCTTTTAGCATTTTGCGTCTTCTGGTCGCCCTACATTAAATTATGCACTTAATTTTTTTCTACCTTTTAAACGTCTAGCTTTTAAAATATTTCTTCCTGTTCTTGTTTTCATTCTTTTCATAAAACCATGTTCTCTTTTTTCTTGTCTGTTTTTTGGTTGGTATGTTCTTTTCATACTTTGCACCTCCCTAATGCTTTCATCTCAAATTTACAATATATAGATTATACATTATATATTTATAATCTGTCAAGTTTTTTTTATTTTTTTCTTACGGATTGTTAAGTTTCTTTAATTTATAAAAAAATTATCCACAATTTGCACATTTTTTTCCACAATATTATTGACTTTAATTTTTCTTTTTTGATATTATATGTAAAAATTGAAATATATAAATTTACGAAAGGATAAATAAAATGCAAGCTGATTTACAAGAATTATTAGATACAGCAAAAGATTTGCTAAAAAATGAACTTACAGAAATTGCTTTTAATACATGGATAGTTCCTTTAAATATTGAAAGTTATAATGGTAATGAAATAATTTTATCCGTAGAAAATGAGTTTTTTAGAGACACAATAGCAAGTAAACATTTACCATTAATAAAAAATACTTTCAATTATATTACAAAGCAAGATTGTAATGTATCAATTGTTGTACAAGGAAGTCTTCCACAAGCAGAAGAGAATTATAGTTTTAACCAACCATTTGAAAACATTGCACAAAATAATTCTGGTACTAATTTATCAAATTGTTTAAATCCAGAATATACATTTGAAAGTTATGTTGTTGGTAATAATAATAGATTTGCTCATGCTGCTGCATTAGCCGTAGCTGAATCTCCTGCATCATTATATAACCCTCTATTATTATATGGTGGTGTTGGTTTAGGAAAAACTCACTTAATGCATGCAATTGGTAATGAAATATTAAAAAGAAATAGAAATTTAAATGTATTATATGTAACATCAGAAAAATTTACAAATGATTTTATTTCAGGATTACAAGAGAAAAAAATTGATTCTTTTAGAAATAAATATAGAAATATTGATGTTTTATTAATTGATGATATTCAATTTATTGCTGGAAAAGATAATAGTCAAGAAGAATTTTTTCATACATTCAATGCATTGCAAGGAAATGCAAAACAAATTGTAATGTCTAGTGATAAACCACCAAAAGAATTAAATTTCGATAATAGATTAACATCAAGATTTGAACAAGGTTTAATGGTTGATATTTCAAAACCAGATTATGAAACAAGACTTGCAATTTTAAGGAATAAGATAAGACAAAAAAGATTATTAATTGATGATAATATATTAGTAAACATCGCAACAAAAGTAGATTCAAATATAAGAGAATTAGAAGGAATAATAAAAAAATTAATGATAACTTCATCATTAACAAAGGGACCAATAACAATTGAATTAGCAGAAAAAGCAGTTAATGATATGATTTCAGAAAAAGAAAAGGTAATTTCTTCTGATTATATACAAGATGTTGTTGCAAAATATTTCAATTTAGAAGTAAAAGATTTAAAAAGTACAAAAAGATCAAATGATATAGCATACCCAAGACAAATTGCAATGTATTTATGTAGAGATATAGCAAATATGCCATTTATGAAAATAGGGCATGATTTTGGAAATAAAGATCATTCTACTGTAATGCATGCATGTAATAAAATAGAAACAGAAATAAAAGATAATAACAACACAAAATTAATTGTGGATAGTGTGAAAAAAATAATACTATCTGCCGAATAATGATTATATAAAACAATATTTAATTTTTTAGAAATTTGTGTTTGTAAAATAATTGTTTGTGAGTAAGTATTTGTAATTCTTCTTACGGAAGTGCCACATTGGTTATTCACAACACATTGTGGAATTACTGTTAATAATATGTTGATAAACATATTTTCCACAAAATAAAAATTTAGTGTGAAAAATTAAAAATTTTTTCCACAGATTTATCAACAATAATTTTACTAGGGATAATAACTATTAACACAGTTTTCCACAAAATCCACAATACTTATTATTATTACTATTAAAATTATTTATATATTTATAAAAGGAGAGACAAAAATGAAAATTGTTTGTGAAAAAGAAAATCTAATGAAAGCTATTAATTCCGTAATAAAAGGAGTAGCATCTAAAACAACAATGCCAATACTAGAATGTATTTTAATACAAACAAATGATAATGAAATTAAATTAACTACATATGATTTAGAAATAGGAATAGAATATGTAACGAATTGTAATGTTATAGAACAAGGATCAACAGTAGTAAACGCAATAATGTTTTGTGAAATTATAAAGAAATTACCTGATACAGAAATAAACATTACATTAAATGATAAAAATCTATTAGTAATAGAATGTGAAGGTTCTTTATATAAATTAGCAACAATGAATCCAGATGAATTTCCAGAATTACCACATATTAATATAGAGAATTCTATAGACTTAGAACAAAAAACATTAAAAGAAATGATTAGAAAAACAATATTTGCAGTAAGTATAGAAGAAAACAGACCAATATTTACAGGTTGTTTATTTGAAATAAAAGATAACAAAATAAATGTTGTTGCAGTAGATGGATTTAGATTAGGTTGGAAGAAAAATTATTTAAGTGAAAATGTTAATAGCTTTTCAGCAGTTATTCCTGGAAAAACTTTAAATGAAGTAAATAAAATAATTTCTGATTCATTTGATAATATAAAAATAGGAGTTTCAAAGAATCAAGCATTATTTGAAATGGAAAATTGT
>JAEEGL012373624.1_pt1 | contig 11796 bp, 17 predicted proteins | sample 9134231 | NCBI WGS metagenome assembly JAEEGL01 (sample SAMN16246548, study PRJNA631951) | gut metagenome | biome: gut microbiome; feature: rumen; material: fiber-attached | host: Bos | place: Iran: Karaj | collected 2018-10 | reverse complement strand
CCCGCGAAAGCGCAAAAAAGGCCGGTCTTCCGACCGGCCCGAAGGGTTCTTCCCATGTTTGTTCCGGCGAAAGCCGGAAGGCCGAAGCCGCGCCTCCGGAGGTGTCCGATTATTCGGACACGTAGGGCATGAGCGCGATGGTCCTGGCCCGCTTGATGGCGGTGGACAGCTGGCGCTGGTGCTTGGCGCAGGTGCCGGTCATGCGGCGGGGCAGGATCTTGCCGCGCTCGCTGGTGAAGCGGCGAAGACGGCCCACGTCCTTGTAGTCGATGTGCTGGATCTTGTCCACGCAGAATGTGCAAACCTTCCTGCGCGGCTTGCGGCCGCGGGGACGGCGCATGCTGCGATCGCCTCTATCCTCAGACATTGCTTGCTCCTCCTTGATATCGTGATTGCAGAGGTCTTACGGCCGCCTCAGAAGGGCAGCTCGTCGTCGTCGACCTCAACGAAGCCGCCCGGTGCGGGGGCTTTCGGCGCGCTGGGGGCCGCGTCCGGAACGCCCGCGGGTTCCGCGGATTCCGCCGGGCGGTCAGCGCCTTTCGAGCTGGCGAATTCAATGTTGTCGGCGATGATCTCGGTGACGTAGCGCTTGGAGCCGTCCTGCGCATCATAGGAGCGGTTCTGGATGCTGCCTTCCACTGCGATCCTGGTTCCCTTGGTCAGATACCTGGCGCAGAAATCCGCCGTGTGGCGGAAGGCCACGATGGTGAAGAAGTCGGCCTCGCGGACGCCCTGCTGATTGGGCATGCGGCGCTGCACGGCCAGGCGGAAGTTGCAAACGCTGTTGCCCGCCTGAGAGGTCCTCACCTCGGGGTCGTTGGCCAGATTGCCGATGAGAATGACCTTATTCATTGAAAAACACCACCTTTGGTACGTCGGTGTTATTCAGCCTCGGAAACGGGGGCCTCTTCTTCGGCCGCCTCAGCCTCGGCGGGCGCTTCCACGGCCTCGGGGGCCGCTTCGGGAGCGGGAGCTTCAGCTGCGGGGGCTTCGGCTGCGGGTGCTTCCACCGGCGCGGTCTCGGCGTCGATGGCTGCTTCGCGGGGCTGGTAGGGCTTCAGGGGTTCGCGCTTGGCCGGGAGCTCGCCCTCATAGCGGATCACAAGGTAACGGAGCACGTCGTCGGAAATCTGCAGATTGCGCTCGATTTCGCGGGGCAGCGCTGCGGGGCCCTTGATGTACATGAGAACGTAGTAGCCTTCGGTCTTGTACTGGATGGCGTAAGCAAGGCGGCGCTTGCCCCACTCGTCCACGCGATCCACCTCACCGCCGTTTTTCACGACCAGATCAGAGAAGCGGTTGATCAGTTCGATCCTCGCGGCGTCCTCCACTGCGGGATCAATGATGTACATGACTTCGTATTGGTTCATGTCTTTCACCTCCTTATGGACTTCGGCCCTGGCCAGGTATAACCAGGGCAAGGATGCGCCAATTACAGATTATATCATGCAAAGCATGACAATGCAAGCGCGTTTTGTGTTAAAAACAGGGCTTTTCTGTTTTCACCGCGGATTATCGCGCCCGCGGTCTCCCCGCCGTCCCGCGGCGTGGCGCGTGGAAAAATCATGCTGAGATTACACGATCTTCCTTGCATTATCCCTCGATTTGCGGTAAACTATCAGTACAAAAGAAAGACAGGAGGATCATCGCCATGACCGTTACCAAGACCATGTCCATCGGAGAAGTTCTGAAGATCGACCGGGAGACCGCTCCCATCATGATGTCCTACGGCATGCACTGCCTGGGCTGCCCCCACGCCACCATGGAGAGCCTGGAGATGGCCTGCGCCGCCCACGGCGTCAGCGCGGACGACCTGGTGAAGGACCTGAACGAGTTCCTGGAGAAAAAGGGCGCCTGAGAGCGGCCCGTCGGGGAGGGAGCGCATTGCTGGCCCATGTGTTCAGCGACCTGGAGGGCCTCCGCATCGCCTGTGAGATGGAGCGGCGCGGGGAGGCCTTTTATCTGCGCGCCGCGAAGCTGAGCAAGTCCGCCGCCGCCCGGCTCCTTCTGGAGGCGCTGGCGGGGGAGGAGCGCGCGCATTTCGGGGAATTCCAGCGCCTGTACGAGCGCCGGCTGGCCGCGTGCGGCGGCTGCGAGGATCCCTACGACGACGAGACCAACGCCTATCTCTCCGCTGTCGCCGCGGACGTGGTGTTCCCCGGGGGCCTGATGGCCATCCGCCGGGAGGGCTTCGACAGCCCTACCGCCGTGCTGCTGTACGCCATTCAGTCCGAGAAGGATTCCGTGCTGTTTTACACCGAACTGGCGGAAAAAGCGCGGGACGCCGGCGCGGGAGAGGTGTTCCGGGAGATCGCCCGGCAGGAGCGGCAGCACGTGCGCATGCTCCAGCAGCAGCTCATGGAGACGGAAGGGGAGGATAAGGCATGAATGCCATGAACGAGTACCGCCGCTGGCGCGAGATGTTCGCGGCCGATCCGGAGACATCACAGGAGCTCCGCGCCATTGAAAACGATCCCGCCGAGATCGAGGACCGCTTTTACCGCGAGCTGGAGTTCGGCACCGCGGGCATGCGGGGCGTGCTGGGCGCGGGGACCAACCGCATGAACGTCTATACGGTGCGCCGCGCCACCCTGGCCCTGGCGCAGACGATCCTGGCCATTCCCGGCGGCGCGGAGAAAGGCGTCGCCATCGCCTTTGATTCCCGCATCAAGTCCGACGTGTTCGCCCGGGAGACCGCCCTGGTGCTGGCCGGCATGGGCGTGAAGGCCATGCTGTTCGAGTCCCTGCGCCCGGTGCCGGTGCTGTCCTTTACCGTGCGGCACACGGGGGCCATCGCCGGCGTGGTGATCACCGCCAGCCACAATCCCAGCGCCTACAACGGCTACAAGGTCTACTGGACCGACGGCGGCCAGATGCCCCCGGACAGCGTCCGCGCCATTACGGACCGCCTGCCCGCCATCGGCTACGGCGACGCCCGGCCCATGGACGAGGCCGAGGCCCTGGCAAAGGGCCTGCTGGTGATGCTGGGCGGCGAGATCGACGACGATTACATCGCCGCGGTGAAAAAGCTGTCCATCGATCCCGGCCTGGCCCGGGAGATGGGCAAACAGCTCAAGATCGTGTATACCCCCCTGCACGGCTCCGGCAATATCCCCGTGCGCCGCATCCTCCGGGAGATCGGCATGGAAAACGTGTACGTGGTCCCGGAGCAGGAGCTGCCCGACGGCAATTTTCCCACCGTCAAAGTGCCCAATCCCGAGGATCCGGACGCCTTCGCCCTGGCGCTGAAGCTCCAGAAGCAGCTGGGCGCGGACCTGTGCGTGGGCACGGACCCGGACTGCGACCGCGTGGGCATCGCCTGCATGCGGGAGGACGGCAGCGTCGGTCTAATGAACGGCAACCAGATCGGCTGCCTGCTGCTGCACTACATCCTCTCCGCCCGCAAGCGCCTGGGTACGCTGCCCGCCAACGGCGCTGTGGTGTCCTCGCTGGTGTCCACGGACATGGCAAAGGCCATCTGCGCGGATTTCGGCGTGACCCACATCGACGTGCTCACGGGCTTCAAGTACATCGCCGAGCAGATCAAGCTCTTCGAGGAGACAGGGGAGCACACCTTCCTGTTCGGCTTCGAGGAATCCTTCGGGTTCCTGTCCGGCACCGACGTGCGGGACAAGGACGGCGTCAACGCCTGCCTGCTCATCGCCGAGGCCGCCTGCTGGTACAAGCAGCGCGGCATGACCCTGCTGGACGGCCTGGAGGACCTGTTCCGCCAGTACGGCTTCTACGGCGATAAGGTCGTGTCCGTCGTCATGCCCGGCAAGGACGGCCTGGCCCGCATGGCGGAGATCATGGCGCGGCTCCGCGCCGATCCGCCCCGGGATTTCGCCGGCGTGCGCGTGCTCGCCGTCAACGATTACCGTACCGGCGTGCGCACGGATTGCCAGGGCGGCCGGACGAAGCTGACGCTCCCGGAATCCAACGTCCTGTATTACGAGCTGGAAGGCGGCGCGTGGATATGCGTCCGGCCCTCCGGCACCGAGCCCAAGATCAAGCTCTACGCCAACGCCGTCTCTCCCTCCCGCGACCAGACCTCCGCCATCCTCTCCCGCATCGTCGATTCCGCCGCCGCGCTGCTGCAGTGACGGGGGGTACGGGGAGTTACGCCGGGGCGCTGCCCCGGACCCCGCCAAAGGGAATAATTCCCTTTGGAAACCTTGCCTTTCCGCACTGCGTGCGGAAAAAAGAAAAATATAAAACAGCTTTTGAGCGGGCCGTACAGTATGGCCCGCTCAAACCGTATCATGGAAGTATAAAAGAATAACAGGAAAGGTATACTTTATCAATAGTTTTGTCCCGGTCGGGGCCTATGACCGGGACAAAAGCACGACGATATTTATTATTTTTTCTCCTGACTGCGCAGCAGTCAGGAAAGAGGAAGGATCCAAGGGAACTCAGTTCCCTTGGCGAGGGGTCCGGGGGCGAGGAGCCCCCGGCGTCCCCCCGTCCCCCGTCCTCCCCACCCACGGGAGAAGTTTACGCGGACGGACTTGACGGCGGCGGGGGAAAGGGGTATAATCGGAGCATCAAAGGGGAGTAGCAAGCGCGAGAGCGCAGCCGGCTGCGTCATCACGGTGCGAAGAGCGCCCGCGGCGGCTTGAAAATGCGAGACTTTTGCGGCATTGTGCTGCAAAAGTCTCGCGTTTTATGTCCCCGCAAGGAGGGAAACCGATGGAATCCATACTGGGAAACGTAACGGCGGTGACGTGGCAGATGGCGGTCATGTGGGTGATCGGGGGAGTGCTGATCTATCTGGCCATCAAAAAGGACATGGAGCCCTCGCTGCTGCTGCCCATGGGGTTTGGCGCGATCCTGGTGAACCTGCCGTTCTCGGGGGCGGTGGAGACGCTGGACACGCTGTTCAACGCGGGCATTGCGAACGAGCTGTTCCCGCTTTTGCTGTTCATCGGCATCGGGGCGATGATCGATTTCGGGCCGCTTTTGTCCAATCCGAAGATGCTGCTGTTCGGCGCGGCGGCGCAGTTCGGCATCTTCTTCACGCTGTCCATGGCGAGCCTGCTGGGCTTTGACATCAAGGACGCGGCGTCCATTGCGATCATCGGCGCGGCGGACGGTCCCACGTCGATCTTTGTGGCGATGCACTACGGCACGAAGTACATCGGCGCGATCATCGTGGCGGCGTACTCCTACATGGCGCTGGTGCCCATCGTGCAGCCCTTCTGCATCCGACTTGTGACGACGAAGAAGGAGCGCATGATCCGGATGGAATACACGCCCAGCGAGATCTCCAAGACCACGCGCATCCTGTTCCCCATCCTGGTAACGGTGGTAGCGGGGCTGGTCGCGCCGGCGTCGGTGGCGCTGGTGGGCTTCCTGATGTTCGGCAACCTGCTGCGGGAATGCGGCGTGCTGAACGCGCTGTCCGAGACGGCGCAGAACGTGCTGGCCAAGCTGATCACGCTGCTGCTGGGGCTGACGGTGGCGGTGCGTATGCAGGCGGACGCCTTCCTGGCGCCCCAGACGCTGCTGATCCTGGGCCTGGGCCTGGTGGCCTTCATGTTCGATACCTTCGGCGGCGTGCTGTTCGCGAAGCTGCTGAACCTGTTCCTGAAAAAGAAGATCAACCCCATGGTGGGCGCGGCGGGCATCTCCGCGTTCCCCATGTCCTCCCGGGTGGTGCACAAGATGGGCCTGAAAGAGGATCCCTACAATTATCTGCTGATGCACGCCGCGGGCGCGAACGTCGCCGGACAGATCGCGTCCGTCATCGCCGGCGGACTGATCATCGCCCTCGTGGGCTGAGCAAGGAGGTAAGCGCATGAACACTTCCGCGTTTGTGGATTCCCTGCCCGTCATGCTCTACGGCATGCTGGGCATCTTCGCCGTGATGCTGGTCATCTGGATCATCGTCGCCCTGCTGAACCGGTACACGAAGTAACCCCGGCTCCACGGTTTTGCTGCATAATGAAAGAACAGTTGGAAATGAAGAGCGTTTGCGAGGAGGGAAAATCATGAACAACAAGGGCGTGGGCGCGGTATTCTGCCTGATTTCCGCCATTCTGATGGCCGCGAGGTACATCTCCGCCGCCGTATTCATGAGCGGCGTCGCCAGCTGGGACAGCGCCCTGTTCCGCGCGGGCCTGAGCTATGTCGGCCCGGAACTGAAGACGGCGGCGATCATCGCGCTGATTGTCGGCGCGGCGTTCCTGGCCGTCGGGCTGTTCCAGGATGTCAGGAACTGCGGAAAGAAATAAGCCCGTTCCGCGCAGACGAATAAACCCACCACAGGCACCGGCCCACCGCGTGCCTGCGTCGCATACAGAGATCCTGTTTTTCTATGGAGGAAAAGAACGTGATCCATTTGGAGAAAATCGACGCGGGAAACGTATGGGATGTCGTCGATCTCAAGGTGGCCAGGGCGCAGAAGGACTTTGTCGCCTCCAACGCCGGGAGCATCATCGACGCCTACACCGCGATCGGGACCGCCTGCACGGCCTTCCCCTTCGCCATTTACAGCGACAAAAAGCCCGTGGGCTTTCTGATGATCGGCTACAACGAGGCCGCGCTGTACGATTATTATGACGAAGCGGACCCTCCCGGGGCATTGAGGAACAATTACAGCCTCTGGCGGCTGATGATCGACAAGAGATACCAGAAGCGGGGCTACGGCCGGGAGGCGATCCGGCTGGCGCTGGACTTTGTCCGCACCTGGCCCTGCGGCAAGGCGGAGTACTGCGAGGTCTCCTACGAGCCGGACAACGAGGTCGCCGCGAAGCTGTATCGCTCCTTCGGCTTCGCGGAGAACGGCGAAATGGACGGGGACGAGGTCGTCGCCGTGCTGAAGCTGTAAGGAGGCCGCACCGCGATCCGGAACGAGCCATACGGAGGTATTTAAGATGGGAAAGCATGTGTGTTTCCGGCTCGATTCGCCGGAAGAACTGAAGCGCGGCGCGCCCTGCGCCGTCTGCGACCTGGACTGGCACAGGGATCTGGCGCTCATTCAGAAGTTCTATGCCCGGTTTACCGACGACCCCATCGACCCCGACGAGTTTGACGAAACCGTCGGGAATCCCCAGGCCATCATCCTTGAAGGCGAGATCGTCAGCTTTGCGGCTCCGTTTTCGTTCCGCGAGGGAGAGACGGAAATCGGTGCCGTCGCGACCCTCCCGGACCGGCGGAACAAGGGCTACTGCAAGGCGCTGATCTCGGAAATGGCTTACAGGATCCTGAACCAGGGCAAGGCCGCGACGCTGACGACAAACGAAACCAACCTCCCCATGCGCGCGGCCGCCGCGGCCATCGGCATGCGGCAGCTGGATCTGGAATAGTGTCATATGATACGATTTGTCGAAAGCCGGGACAAAACCGCGTGGTACGCGCTGGATCACGGCCTGCCGGAGGCCGGCTTTGACGAAAAGGTCCGGAACCGGCAGGGGTACGTCTGCGTCCTGGACGGGAAAATCGTCGGCATTCTCCGCTTCAACCTGTTCTGGGACAGCATCCCCTTCTGCACGATGCTGTACGTCGACGACGCATACCGGGGCCGCGGCTGCGGCAGGCGGCTCATGGAGCGCTGGGAGCGGGACATGGGGGCCGCGGGCTGCGGAATGGTGATGACGTCCACGCAGGTGGACGAAGCTGCGCAGCATTTCTACCGCAAGCTCGGGTACAGGGACGCCGGAGGCTTCGTCGTGGACATCCCGGGCTGCGGGCAGCCGATGGAACTGATGATGATCAAGGCGCTTCCGGGAAGCGCCGAAGCGGAAACCGCGGGGGACGCATAATGGAAAACAATACGATAGCGCGTTTCATCCGGAAGCAAAGGGTAGCTTTCATCTGTTCCGTCGATGAAGAGGGCTTTCCCAACGTAAAGGCGATGCTGAAGCCGAGGAAGACCGACGGGCTGCGCCTGTTTTATTTTTCCACCAACGCTTCTTCCATGCGGGTAAAGCAGTATCTGAAAAACCCCAACGCCTGCATCTATTTCTATCGCAAGGGCCTGGTTCGGTACACCGGCGTCATGCTGAAGGGCAAAATGGAAGTGCTGACCGATCAGAAGACGAAGGACATGATCTGGCGCAGGGGCGACACGATGTTTTACAAGGGCGGCGTAACCGATCCCGACTACTGCGTCCTGAAATTCACCGCGGAAAGCGGGAGGTACTATCGTGATCTGAAGACGGAGAGCTTCCCGCTCTGATTTCAGCGGCTCTCCGTTTCCCGGACGGGTTTGAAAGGAAGCGCGGGATGAAAAAGCTGCGGAAAATCATCGTGGTGTTTCTTCTGATTGCGCTGCTCCCCGGAACGGTCTGTCTCGCCAACAACCATATCGCCGCCAGCCTGGAGCGCCGCCTGCTGGACGTTCCGCTGCCCCAGGGCACCCAGCTTATTGAGTCGCGGGCCATCGCGGGCAAAATGATGGGCAACGGCAACGGCATGCAGTGGTTTGGCGTCCTCCTCATCCGGAGCGATTTGGACGCGGCCGCGCTGCGGGAATGGTACGGCGATCAGGTGTCCCTGGATGCGCACAAGGAGGAAGTCTACGTCTCCAGGCAGGAAACGCCCGGCATCTTCGGGTATGGGGCGCCCCGCTTCCGGAAGGATTCCGATTACGACGGGTGCTATCGCGTCGTGCTCTTCCGCAGCGTGGCCGCGGGCGCGGAATCTTCATTCTGGGAAGCGATCCTGAACATGGACCTGCGCGGACACTGACAGCGTTTCCTTTTCGTCTCTCACATCCCGTTCAGAACAAAAAGCAATACCGTGGCCAGGCCGCCGGCCCGCCCGCATCCGCAAGATGAAGGCGGGTCCTGTTTTTGCGTCATCCGCCTGCGGAGAGCGCGCTCAGGAAGTTATACGCATGCGGGCTTCTCATCCGAACCATAGCCGCCCGATGCCGCCTTTCCCTTTCCGCCCCCGGTTTCCGGCCCTGGCGGAACGAAAAATCCTCCACATCGGTTACACACGAAATAAGATATTAATTTGACATCACAAGCGAAATTTGGTAAAATATGTCAGTAGAAAAAACGACAGAAGCGGGAACAAAAGGGAACCCCGCGCTGTCTAATAGACAAACGACAACCGATGAGGGAGGAAAAAACCATGAAAAAGAAAATCCTTGCAGTTCTCCTGGTCCTCATGCTGATCCTTGGCGCTCTGCCGGTGGCGGGCTTCGCGGCCACCGAAGGCACCGTCAAGACCACCCAGTCCGGCGGTTCCCTGAATCTGCGGGCGGGCCCCAGCACCTCTCATGAATCCCTGGGCTACGTTCAGGACGGCGACGCCATCATCGTGAACTTCCAGGGCACCGAGTGGTCCAACATCACCGTGAAAAAGTCCGGCAAGAGCGGCTACATCAAGAATAAGTACATCGTCACCTCCGGCTCCGGCGGCTGGACCCCCAGCGGCGGCGGCTCTTCTTCCGGCACCGCGACGGTGTACGTCAGCGATCATGGCGGATCCCTGAACCTGCGCGCGGGCGAGGGCACCAATACGGCCATCAAGGGTTGGGTGCTCCACGGCGACAGCGTCACCGTGCTGTCCAAAGGCTCCGTGTGGTCCAAGGTCAAGGTTGCCCGCACCGGCAACACCGGCTACATAAAGACCAAGTACATCAAGACCTCCGGCGGCGGTTCCTCTTCCGGCGGTTCCTCTTCCGGCGGCCCCTCCAACTATGACGTCGCCGCGATTACCACCAAGACGGTGGGCGGCCGCGTCAACGTCCGCTCCGGCGCGGGCACCAACTACGGCTCCAAGGGCACCGTGGGCCGCGGCACGCTGCTGAAGGTCACCGGCACCTCCGGAGACTGGGTGAAGGTCACCCTGGAGAACGGAACGGAAGGCTTCGTGCACAAGAACTACGTGTCCTACGGCAAGAAGGCCGTCACCACCGCCAGCAGCCTGAACCTGCGCCACGGCCCCGGCACCTCCTACGGCATCATTACCGCCCTGGCCAAGGGCACCCCCGTGGTGGTGAAGTCCGTCAGCGGCAACTGGGCCTACGTCACCGCGGGCAGCCAGAATGGCTATGTGTACACCCAGTACATCAGCTGACGATCCCCCAATACTTCAATGGCGCCGACTGCTCATGCAGCCGGCGCCGTTGCGCGTCAGGAAAGGCCGCAAGCGCAAAAGCCGGAAGGGCTTTTGCATGCTGTGTCAGCCGTGATTGCAAATATCGGTCGCTTACGGCATAGCAGCCCCCTCATTTGCAATCCTGCTCCCTTGCCGCGCCGGGCTTTATCGACAGTCTGCGGCGCCGGCCGCTTTCGCAGCCGGCGCCATTTTCGTTCTTCACTTGTGGTATTTTTCCCCCGCGAGGATGCGCTCCGCGCGGTAGAGCTGTTCCAGCAGGATCACCCGCATGAGCCCGTGGGGGAAGGTGAGGTTGGAAAACGACAGCCGCTCGTCCGCGCGGCGCAGAACCGCGTCGGACAGGCCGTTGGAGCCGCCGATCACCAGCACCAGCCGCCGCCCGTCGGCCATCCAGTCGCTGAGTCGCTGGGCCAGCCCCGGCGAATCCGGCGCCGGGGCCTTCACGCACAGCGCCACCACCTTATCTCCGGGCCGCAGCTGCTTCAGCAGCGCTTCGCCCTCCCGCTCCATGGCCTGCTTCACCAGCGCCTCGGAGGGCCTGTCCGGGTCCCGCACGTCGTCCACCTGGACGATCTCATATCTGCCGTAGCGCGACAGCCGCTTCAGGTACTCTTCGCAGCCCTGCCTCTGCCAGGGCTCCTTTAATTTGCCCACGCACAGGATCGTGACGTTCATGCCGCCTCATCCCCCCAGGCCCAGCATCTGGGCGAAGTCCGCGAAGTAGAGGATCCCGGCGAAGGCCGCGCCGCAGGCCAGCAGCGCCAGTTCCGCGGCGGTCATGCGCTCCCCGGTCTCCCGGGCGGCCTCCAGTCCGTGGCGCAGCATCCTGCGCCGGATGAGCAGCAGCAAGGCCGCGAAGACGGCCGCCTGGTACCCGAATTCCAGCACCAGGGTGACGATCGTCCGGCCCGACAGCGCGGAGGCGGTTTCCGTGGTCACCACGGAATCCCCCAACAGGTCGGAATAGCGCGTCAGCGCGAAATTGGCCAACAGCACGACGGCGTTGTGGGCCGTGTGGTAGATCATGCCCGCGTAGATCGAATCGAACGCGATGACGATGAACGCGATGACGCCGCCCAGCAGCAGCTCCGCGGGCAGGCCCGCCAGGGAGCCGTGGAGCGCGGCAAACAGGATGGCGGTGCAGATCACCGCCCTGCGCGCGCCGCGGCGCTCCCAGGCCGGGAGCATCACGCCCCGGAACAGCAGCTCCTCGCAGATCCCCGGCAGCACGGCGCTGGCCAGCATGAACAGCGTGAGCCCGCGGGTGTCCGAAGGGATCAGCGTCTCCGCGCCGGACAGATCCAGCCCCAGCGCCTCCAGCAGCAGCGCCCACGCCAGGGACAGCTCCGTGACCAGCAGCACTCCCACCAGGGCGGTGAAGGCCACGGCCAGCGTGCCCTTGAAGGAGATGGGGTTCAGGCGCATCCGCGGCGCGATCTCCGGCGTCCTGCGGCTGCACAGCAGCACCGGCAGCAGCATGAACAGCAGGTAATACGCGGCGTTCAGCAGCAGCGCCGCGCCCTCCGGCGAGATGGCCGGGAACAGCGCGTACATTCCCCGCGCGACGGCTTCGCTGAAGCAGTTGACCAGCGCGAGTCCCGCCGCGGCCCACAGAAACAGGGCGTTGGCCGCCCGCATGGACGGCCTCCGCCCCTCCTGAATCTGCATATCAGACATTGAACCGGAACAGCGTCACGTCGCCGTCCTTCATCACGTAGTCCT
>JAEEGL010014401.1_pt1 | contig 11796 bp, 11 predicted proteins | sample 9134231 | NCBI WGS metagenome assembly JAEEGL01 (sample SAMN16246548, study PRJNA631951) | gut metagenome | biome: gut microbiome; feature: rumen; material: fiber-attached | host: Bos | place: Iran: Karaj | collected 2018-10 | reverse complement strand
TCACATCCGGAGATGTCGCCGTCGAACTTGGATTCGGCGAACCTGCCTTGCATGTTCCTGGCCTTCGAGACGTCCCACTTGGAGATGTCGCCGTCGAAGTGCGTCCCGTAGAACATGCCGGCGAAATTCCTGACGTTCGACACGTTCCACTCGCCGATGTCCCCGTTGAATTCGGAATTGTCGAACATGCCGCCCATGTTCATGACGTTGGAGACGTCCCACTTGGAAATGTCCCCGTTGAATTCGGACTCGGCGAACATTCCGCTCATGTTCGTGACCTTGGAGACGTCCCACTTCGAGAGGTCGCCGTTGAACCTGGTGCGCATCTCATGCTGTCCTTCGAACATGTGGCTCATGCTCTCGACGTTCGAGACGTTCCAATTGGAGATGTCGCCGGTGAACTCGGAATCTCTGAACATGCCGCCCATGTATTTGACGTTGGAGACGTCCCATTTGGAGATGTCGCCGTCGAACATCGATGCCGCGAACATGTAGCCCATGTATTTGACGTTGGAGACGTTCCATTGGGAAATGTCGCCGTCGAAGTTCGACCAGGCAAACATCCAGCTCGTGCTTTTGACGTTCGAGACGTCCCAGGCGGCGATGTTGCCGTTGAAGCTCGATCCCGCGAACATCATGCGCATTTTTCTTGCGTTGGAGACGTCCCAAGTGGAGATGTCGCCGTCGAAGGAGGCGCGGATCGCGCCGTCGCGCTTGATTTTTTCGCGCTTTTTCGGGTCCTTGACTCCCTTGAGGTCGGACGGCATCGCCGTGCTGAAGAGGCGGCTGAAGTCCGTCACCTGCGAGACGTCGATGTGGTTGAGGTCGCATTTCGGGCCGTTTCGGCCGATTTCGCGCAGCACGAGCCGCTTCAGATGGTCGAGGTCCTTCGCGACGACGGTCCGCTCCGGCTCCTTCCCGCCGGCGGTGCGCCGCTCGAAGGCCAGGAACTGCGTCGCCCGCAGCAGGCCGGTCTTCATGCTCCGGTTCTGCAGCCGGTGCCCGCCCGGCACCATGATCCAGTCGCGGTGGCCGCGGACGGAGTCCGTCGAGAAGGTCCGGAGCCAGAGATCCTTGTAGGAAAAGAGCTCGTCCTCCTTGCCGAAGACCGCGAACGCGCTCCGGCGGACCTTCTCGTCGACATCGGCGTAGAGCCGTTCCTCGCGCTCCCGGAACGCGGCGACCCATTCCTCCGGAACGGGCTCCTCGCTCAGGCGGGGGATTTCGGCAGAGGGCCGCATGCACGGGTTGATCGCGACCGTGAAGATCCCCTCGCGCGCCGCCTCCAGGGCGTAGAAGCCGCCGAACGAGTGGCCGCAGACGATCTCGATGCCGTCGGAGCGCAGGATCTCCTCGATCTTCGCGCGGGTCGCCTCGTGGTCCATGAGGTCGAACTGCGGCGCGACGACGTTCGCCTTCCCGAAGCGCTTGCGGACGAACGTGCCCGTCGAACCCGACGGGGAGCCGTTGAAACCGTGGATGTACAGCACTTTCATCTTCCCCTCCCTCCTTCGTTCCCGCGCGGGAACATTGCTTCGTCAAGGCGCGCGGCGCGATCGTACGCGCCGATCCCCGAGACCTAACCGCCGATTCCGATCAAATTCGTCACGACCTTGACCATCGTCTCCTTTTCCTCGGGGCGGCTTTCGGCGATCATCAGGGTCATGGCGACCAACGCGCCGTCCGCGACGCGCTTGGAGCCGTCCTCGGCGTAGAGAAGCCCGTTGTTGTCCAGGAACCAGAGGAAAAGCGTGGCTGCGATGCGCTTGTTGCCGTCGCTGAAGGAATGGTTCTTCGTCACCAGATAGAGGAGCATCGCGGCCTTTTCCTCGACCGAGGGATAGAGGTCGACGCCGTCGAACGTCTGGTAGATCTGGCCGATGCTGCTCTTGAAGGAGTCGTCCTTTTCGTGCCCGAAGAGGTTGCTTCCGCCGAATTTGTCCTTGAGGCCGCGAATCGCCTCCATGGCGTTTTCGTAAGTGGCCCTGAAGCGCTCTTTTTTCGCCGCGGAACGGACTTCCAGCCGCTGGTGGTCGTAATCGTCGAGCACGTCGAGCGCGCGGGAGTAGTCCGTCACCGCCCGGACGAGGGATGTCATTTCATCGTTCTTCTTTTCCATCGTTCTCCTCCTTGGCGGCCTACGCCGCTTTTGATTTAATCATAGTTTCCCCGTCAAGGCGCGCAGCGCGATTATCCGCACTGATCCCTAATCCCTGAGACCTGATCCCTACCCTCTACCTTCTTCCCCTTTCCCGCCGGGCGCGGCGCAGCATGGCCGCGAGCTGCGGGTCGTTGGACTTCGCCTTCTCCCTCTCGTCGTCCGGCGCCTTGCCGCCCGATTTCGGCTTGAGCGGTCCCTGGAGGAATTCGGCCGGGTCGGCGAGGCGCGGCTCGGACCAGCGCAGCTGGACCATGTAGACCGGGATGCCGCTGCCGGCGGCGTTGGCGGCCGTGTGAATCGCGCCGTGGCTCTCGCCGTTCCAGAAGACGATCACGGCCGCCTTCCCGGGACGTTGCTTGGCGTACTCGACCATCTCCAGGTTGCGCCGGTAGCCCGCCGACTTGCCGTATTTGTCCCACTCCGCGGGGAACTTGGCCACCGGCAGGCCGTGGGCCGCCGCGTACCGCTCCCCGAACTCGTCGCCGCCGCGGGCGCAGCCGCTGACGATCTCGGCCTTCTCCGCCCCCAGCTCCGCGAGCACCTTGCCGATGCACTTCTCCGCGTAGGCGAAGTCGAGCCCCGCCAGGTTGTCGCGGCTGCCGCAGACGACTATCCGCCAGCCGTTTTCCTCTTCCTTTCCGTTTCCGTTTTCCATTTCCGATCCCCCTGCTGTCGTTTCGCGCGCGATTCCCGCGCCTTCCACGGAAGAATATAGCGCCTTTGGCGCGACAAATCCGTCATAGAAAGAAGGGCCAAAGCCCGAGGCGGCGCTACTTCGCGCCGGGGACGCTGCCGCGCGGGGCGTTCTTCGCCGCGTACTGGGCGCGGGCCGGGACCGAGATCCGGCGGTTCTCCTCGGCGCACCAGGCGCTGAGCGCCCCGCCGTAGACGCAGCCGGTGTCGAGCCCGACGAAGCCGGGCGGCGGCTCGGGCATCCTGTAGGCCCAGTGGCCGAAAACGACCGTCTTGGGCCAGCGGACGAGGTTGAACCAGGCCTTCTCGGGGGCGTCGACCTCCCACATCCGCTCGGGGGAACCGCCCCAGGTGCGGATGGCGAGCAAGCAGCGCGGGTCCATCTCCTCGAGGCGGTCGACCCCGGGCTGGAGCCCGGCGTGGACGAGGACGAGGTCGGGCCATTCGCGCCAGAGGGGCCAGGAGCGGACGAAATCGACGGCCCGGCCGAGGTTTTCTCCGTAGAGGGCGAGGTCGCCCCGCTGCTTCTCGTCGAGCGCGGCGGGGTTTTCGCGGAGGATTTCCGCCTTGCGGAGCAGCCAGGCCTCGTGGTTGCCCAAAACGGCCCGGATTCCCTCCTTTTCGACCAGCGCCAGCGCCCCGGGGATGTCCGGCCCCTTGCCGATCACGTCCCCCACGCAGTGGAGCTCGGGCGCGGAGTCCTCCCGGGCGATCCGCTCCAGGATCTCCTCCAGCTCGGCCCGGCAGCCGTGGACGTCTCCGATGAACCAGCGCATGGGCCAAAGATAGGCTGAAACCGGGGCCGTCCGCCGTCTCGGAGGCCCGATTCATGGACAGAAAAGGGGGCTGTTTCTATATTTGCGCCACCTCCGGTGCACCTATGCGGACCATTGGTGCGCCACCTTCCCGAAACGCCGAACGGCGCTGAGGGACTAACAACCGGGCGAAAGCCCACAGGAAAAAGAGGATTAAATGCCAGTTCGTGGACCTAAAGTCAAGATCTCCCGCGCCCTCAACCTCGCGTTGACGAGCAAGGCGGGCAAGATCATGGAAAAGCGTCCGGGCGGACCTGGGCAGCACGGGCAGGCCCGCAAGCGCAGCGCTTCCGTGTATAAGACGCAGCTTCTCGAAAAGCAGCGTCTGAAGCACTACTACAACGTGTCGGAAGCGCAGTTGAGCGCGGCGTATGCCAAGGCTGTCAGGGCCAACGGATCCACCGGGGAAGCGATGATGCAGCTGCTCGAATGCCGCGTCGACTCCCTCGTGCTCCGCATGGGCTTCGCCCGCTCCCCCTACGCCGCACGCCAGTACGTGGCCCATGGCCACTTCGAAATCAACGGCCGTCGCTGCTGGACCCCCGCCCACATGGTGAAGGTCGGCGACGTGATCGCCGTGCGCGAAAAGAGCAAGAACCACCCCCAGATCGTGGAAGCCTCGGCGAACGCCGGCGAAGCTCCCGCCTATCTGGAAGTCGACCGCGACAAGCTCTGCGGCAAGCTGGTCTCCGTCCCCATGCGCGACCAGATTTCCGCTCCGATCGACGAACAGCTGGTGGTCGAATTCTACTCCCGGTAACGGGAACGAATTCCCCCGAGGAAACGGGAAGGCCCTCCGACGGAGGGCCTTTTCCTTTTGCTCTTTTCCCGCGCGAGGCCGCTCAGGCCGACGGAGAGCGCCGTTCCTCCTTCGGGAGGAATTCCAGGCAGAGCCGCCCGTCGTCCAGGGTTTCGACGAGGCGCGTCTCGGCGGCCGACTTCACGGCGGCCAGCGACGCGGCGTTCCGCGGGGAGACGGTGCAGAAGGCGCGGAGTCCGAGCGTCCGCGCGATCTCCGTCATGGCGGAAATCTGGAGCCTGGCGAGCCCGCGCCCCCGGAACCGCTCCCCGACGAACCAGCCGGCGAAGCACTTCCCGCCGACGAAGCAGCGCATGAAGGAGTAGCCGGCGATTTCGCCCCCCTCCAGCGCGAGGAAGGCGAGGAACCCCCTGTTCGCGAGAAGGCGCCGCAGCGCGGCGGCGTCGAAGCCGTGCGGGCGGAAGAATTCGAACGACTCCGCGGGCTGCGCGGCGAAGAACTCCGCCAGCGCGGGCGCGTCGTCCGGCGTCGCCGCGCGGAGAAGCGCGTCGCCGGAGCGGGCCGCGAGAATCCCGGGAATCCGGGAGAGCTTCTCCCGGCGCGGCAGCGCGAAGAGGCGCCCGTTCAGCGCCTCGACGGCGTTCCAGAAGGGCGCGGCGCGGTCGCGCAGAAGGTGCGCCGGTCCGTAGAGCTTCATCTCTCCCCCGCCCCTGCCGCTTCCAGCAGCCGTTTCGCCTCTTCCTGGCCGCGGTCGTACTCCTCGCGGCCGATCCGCCCCGAGGCCAGCAGGAAATCGCCGAAGTCGGTCGCGGTGTCGCTCCCCTCCTCGACGACCCCCTCGCGCCGGAAGACGCCGGAGAGCGTCGCGAGCAGGATCCTCAGGTCGCCGGGGAACGTGACGCGCCGGACGTACTCGAGGTCGAAGGCGAGCTTGGCGTCCCAGGAGACGGCGTTGCGGCCGTTGACCTGCGCCAGCCCCGTCAGCCCCTGGCGCACCGAGTGGCGCCGGCGCTGTTCGGGCGTCATGAAGACCATGTCGCGCACCAGCTGCGGGCGCGGCCCGACGAACGACATCCGGCCGGAGAGGATGTTCAGGAGCTCCGGCAGCTCGTCCAGGCTGGTGGAGCGGAGAAAGCGGCCGTAGGCGTTCAGCCGCAGGCCGTCGGGCAGGAGGTTCCCCTCCGCGTCGCGCGCGGAGCTCATCGTGCGGAACTTGAGGATCCGGAAGATCCGCTCGTCCTTGCCGGGGCGCGGCTGCGAGAAGAAGGGGTTGCCGCGCATCGCGACGGCGCCGACCGCCGCCAGCAGGAGCAGCAGCGGCCAGAGCGCGGCGAGCAGAAGCAGCGCGCCGAGGAAGTCGAGGAGCGGTTTGACGATCCGGAGGTACATCCTCCGTCAAAACTACTTTCTCAGCGCCGCCAGCGCGTCTTCGGCGATCTGTTCGGGCGTCAGGCGGTTCCGGCGGAGCAGCTCGTCGAAGGGGACCTTGTCGTAGAACTCCTTCGGGAGCCCGCGGACCAGCGTCTTCGCGCCCCGGGCGGCCAGGCGCGCGGCGACGTGTTCGCCGAACCCGCCCGCGACGGAGCCGTTTTCGAGCGTCACGAAGAGCTCGTGCGTCGCGGCGAGCGCGTCGAGCGTTTCGCCGTCCACGCCGCTGGCGAAGCGCGGGTTGACCACCGTGGCCCGGATTCCCGATTCCGCCAGCAGGTCCGCGGCCCGTTCGGCCCGCTCGAAGAAGTCGCCCAGCCCCAGCAGGGCCGCTTGCGCGCCTTCGCGCTCGATCCTGTAGCGGAGCGCGCCGGAATAGTCCGCGTCGAAGGCGGCGTCCCTGTGCTGGACGGCATTCGGCACGCGAATCGCGACCGGCCGCTCGCGCTGGTCGATCGCCCAGTCGGCCATCGCCCGGAACTCCTCGACGCAGGTGGGACAGAGGTAGAGGACGTTCGGGATGCCCGAAATCATCGGGATGTCGAAGATGCAGAGGTGCGAGGCGTCGTTCATCCCGTCGGCGCCCGACATGGTGACGAGGATCGTCGCGGAACTGCCGTTGACGGCGAGGTCCTGCGAGATCTGGTCGTAGGCGCGCTGGATGAAGGTGCCGTGCGTGGAGTAGACGGGCTTCGCGCCGCCCCGGGCCATGCCGGAGACCAGCGCCACGGCGTGTTCCTCCGCGATGCCGACGTCGACGAAGCGCTTGCCGACGCGTTTGCGCACGTCTTCGGCGAACCCGATCCCCACCGGGACCGCGGAGTGGACCACCACGACGTCGGGGTCCGATTCGATCTTCCCGACCAGGTAGTCGCGCAGGACGTCGGGCCAGTTCTCGCCGCCCTCGCCGCGGGGTTTCCCGGTCTCGGGGTCGAACGGCCCGCTCCAGTGGAAGGTCTCCTTGCGCTCCTCGGCGCAGCGCAGCCCCAGCCCCTTGCGGGTGTGGACGTGGACGACGACGGGCTTTTGCGTCCCCTTGACCTTGCGGAACGCCTCCTCGAGCGCCGCGACGTCGTTGCCCTCCTCCACGTAGAGGTAGTCGAACCCGAGCGCCTTGAAGTAGTTGTCGGACGCGGTGCCCCTGCTTTCGCGCAGGGCCGCGAGCGAGCGGTAGAGCCCGCCGTGGTTCTCGGCGATCGACATCTCGTTGTCGTTGACCACCACGACGAAGTTGGTGGCGTATTCGCCCGCGTTGTCGAGCCCCTCGAAGGCCTCGCCGCCGCTGAGCGAGCCGTCGCCGATGACCGCCACGACGTTCCAGTCGCCTCCCTTGAGGTCGCGGGCGGTCGCCAGCCCGAGCGCCAGGCTGACCGACGTGGAGGTGTGGCCGACGAGGAAGTGGTCGTGCTCGCTCTCGGTCGGCTCGGTGTAGCCGGTCACGTCCTCCCAGTGCGCGGGGTCGACGAAGGCGCGGGCGCGGCCCGTGAGCATCTTGTGCGGGTAGGACTGGTGCGAGACGTCGAAGACGATCTTGTCGCGGGGCGAGTCGAAGACGCGGTGGAGCGCGATGGTCAGCTCGACGACGCCGAGGTTGGGGCCGCAGTGGCCGCCGCGGGTCGAGACCTTGCGGACCAGAGCCTCGCGGATTTCGGCGGCGAGGGTTTTCAGTTCGTCCGCGGACAGCTTTCTGACGTCGGCGGGGGATTGGATCTTCTCGAGCAGCACGTCGGCCTCCTTTTTCCGGAAAGATAGCTCGGACGGGTCCGGCCGCCGGCCGTTTTCCCCCGAACGGCCCGCTCCCCGGGAGGGAGGATTCAGCCGACGTCGCGCCGGATGGCCGCGACCAGCGTGGAGGCGGCGCGCGGGCCGACGGCGTGGAGCGGCTTCAGGTCGGGACGCGACAGCAGCTCCAGAAGCTCCTCCGCCGTCTCCGCCACGTAGACGTAGCCGAGCTCCTTCATCTTCCTCGCCGTCGCCAGCTGGTGCTCGTTGCGGTGCTCCCCGAGCGCGGCGACGCGCGGGAAGACGACGATCGGCTTGCCCAGCCGCATCGCGGAGAGGATGGTCCCCATGCCGGCGTGGGCCACGATCAGCCGGGCGCTCGCGAAGAGCGCGTCGAACTCGTCCGGCGGGAGGAACCCCACCGCGCGCAGGTTGCGCGGGACGTAGCTCCCGCCGCGGACCTGGGCGACGACCTCCTCGTCGATCCGCCCCGCGGCCTCGTCCACGACGCGGACGAAGCGGTCGAAGGGGGCCTGCGTGCCGACGGTGCAGAAGATCATGCGTCGTCTCCGAAGACGTTGCCGGCGTATTCGACCTTGCCGTCCGCCAGGTCGGGCCACTGCGCGTAGACGCGGTGGGCCAGCCGCCTCGCGATCCGGCCGCAGCCGCTGAGCGTCTCGACGTTCGCCACCGAGTCGATCCAGATCGTCTTCGCCCCCAGCAGGCGCGCCGCGGCCAGCGTCAGCAGACCGGGCGCCGCGCCCGTGGTCACCACCGCCCGCGGGCGGAGCCGGAGCAGCCGCGCGAAGACGACGAAGAAGGCGGGAACGGCCTTCCAGAGGTCCCAGCGGCTGAAGTCGGGGACGACGAAGAAGGGGCGCCCCTCCACCATCGAGGCGCACTTCGGATGCGTGCAGGCGTAGACGACGTCGCACTCCTCCTCGAGCGGCCGCGCGACGCGCAGCAGCTGGATCCAGTGCCCTCCGATCGAGGAGACGGCGAGGATTCTTTTCCGTTCGGGGACCCGGGGCATTGCTTCGCGCGGAGGGCTAGCGGCCCTTCTTCATGTAGGCGTCGTAGAAGTCGTCGGCCGGAAGCGGCTTGCCGAAGATGAAGCCCTGGATGACGTCGCAGCCGTTGCGGCGCAGGTACTCCAGCTGCTCCTCGTTCTCGACCCCCTCGGCCACCACGCACTTCTTGAGCGACTTGGCCAGGCCGATGATGCTGTTGGTGGTGATGGAGGAGGCCTCGTTGGTCACCACGTTGTCGATGAAGGACTTGTCGATCTTGAGCGTGTTGATGGGAATCTCCGCCAGCTTGGCCAGCGAGGAGTATCCGGTGCCGAAGTCGTCGATGGCGATCTGCACCCCCAGGTCGGAGATGCGGCGGATGTCGCGGACGGTGCGGTCCATGTTCTGCATCATCGCGCTTTCGGTGATCTCCACCTCGAGGTCGGAGGGCTTGATGCCGTTGGCCTCGAGCGCCTTGCGGATGCTGGGGACCAGCGAGTCGTCGCAGAACTGGACGGGCGAGACGTTGACCGCCATGCGGAGGTCGGTCCACCCCTTGCCGTTCCAGACGTTCAGCTGGCGCATGGCCTCGTCGATGACCCACTTGCCGATCTCCACGATCTGGCCGGAGCTTTCGGCCACCGGGATGAAGCGCACCGGCGGGACGAGCCCGTCGCGGGTCTGCCAGCGCAGCAGCGCCTCCATGCCCACCAGGCGGCGGTCCATGTCGAACTTCGGCTGGTAGAAGAGCCGGAGCTCGTCGTTCTTCTGCGCCTGCCCGAGCTGCTTCTCCAGGCGCACCAGCTCCACCGCGCGCCGGCTGGCGTCGCCGTTGTAGAGCTGGTAGCAGTTCTTGCCCTTGAGCTTGGCCTGGCTGAGGGCCGCCGCCGCGCTGCGCATCAGCGTGCCCACGTCGCTGCCGTCGTCGGGGTAGAAGCAGATGCCGATGGAGACGGTCACCTCCAGCTCCTGGTCCTGCACCAGGAAGTGCGACCCGACCACCTTCAGCACGCGCTCGGCCACGGAGGTGGCGAACTGGCCGTTCTGCACGCCCCGCAGCAGGATGATGAACTCGTCGCCGCTGGCGCGCCCGACGATGTCGCTCTTGGAGAGGATGTTGTGGATGCGGCGCCCCACCAGCTTCAGCAGCTCGTCGCCCGTGCGCGGGCCGTAGAGCTCGTTGATCCGCTCGAAGCCGTCGAGGTCGAGCATCATCAGCGCGAAGGTGCCGTTGCCGGTGCGGCCGGCCTTGAGCTCGGCGCCGATCTGGTCCATCACGAAGGAGCGGTTGTAGAGCCCGGTGAGCGCGTCGTGCTCGGCGATGTGGGTCTTCTGCTCGAGCGTCATCCTCCGCTCGACGACGTGCTGCGCGATCAGCCGGACGAACCGCCGGAAGATGATCGACATCAGGAGGAGCAGCCCGACGAGGTAGAAGGCGCCGTAGCGCAGCAGGTCGGCCCGCGCCCGCACGATCTGCGGGCGGAAGTCCTGCTCGACCACCACGTGCCCGATCACGCGGCGCGAGCCGTCCATCACCGGGACGAAGACGCGCAGGCGGGTGTCGGTCTCGGTGGCGGCGACGCGCGTGGGCTCCACGGCCACGTAGCGGGTCCAGAGGATCTCGGGGACGGAGATCAGCGCGTCGGCGTCGCCCGGGGCCTTGCAGAGGTCGACGAAGCGGCGCTCCTCGTAGGCGGAGAGGTTGTACCTGGTCGTCAGGCGGATTGTCCGGACGTCGGAGCTGCGCTCCATGCGGGCCAGCTGGCGCTCCAGGCGGCGCTGGGCCTTGAGGACCGCGGAGGAGGGGGTCCGGCCCGCGGCGAGGGCGTCGCCCGCCAGGCGGTAGCTGACCGTGTCGACGTTGTCGGCGACGAAGGCGCCCACCGACTGCATCTGGTCGAGCAGCGACTCCTCGTCGTGCGAGAGCGTGGAGCGGTAGGTTCCGGCCATGAAGAAGACCGAGGCGGCCAGCAGGCCGACCAGCACCATCGCCAGGATCCGGATCTGGATTTTCTCGTTCTTGTTCACGCCATTCCCGAAAACGCCGGCCGGACGGCCGGATTCAGCCATACTCTATTGAGTATATACCCGTGGCGCGGCGATAGGCCGCCCATTTTTGTAAAAAAGCTAAAAGTAATAATGGCCGCCGATGATGAGATCGAGCGTGAAATCGGTGCTCGGGACGATCTGCATGCCCGGGGTGATTTCGGCGAAGACGTCGAACGGGCCCTCCTTGACGAGGAAGTCGACGCCGAAGGGGACGCGCACGCCGGCGCCCAGCTCGGTCTCGGTGCGGTGGACGGCGCGGTCGGCCACCCAGTAGCGGTTGTTCCAGAGCCCGACCCAGCCGCCCAGGCCCACGTAGAGCGGGAACTTGCCGATGTCCTGCTTGGCGGGGACGAGGAGGTCGTACCAGTGGTTGAAGATGTAGTCGGCCTGGAGGTTGACCCCGCCCCAGCCGTGTCCCCAGCCCCAGCTCGCGGCCGCGTTGACCGACTGGTGGTGGTTGAACCAGTACTGCGCGTGCAGGCCGGCGTTGCCGCTGTGCGTCACGCCGCCGCCGAGGAAGAAGCCGAGGCCGATGTTCCCGCCCTGGGGGTCGAACGCGAAGAGTCCGGAGACGAGGAGGAGCAGGAGTGCGAGCGAGCGTTTCATGGCTTGAAACTCCGGGGGAACGTGTGCAGTTTTGGGGCTAAAGCTAGAAAAGAGGGGCAAATGACCGAAGATCCGAAAGCGCGCGTCCTGGAGCTCGCCTCCCGCCTGGCGGAGGCCAACCGCAAGTACTACCGCGGTCTGCCCACCGGGCTGTCGGACGTCGAGTTCGACCTCGCCATGCGCGAGCTGGAGGCGCTCGAGCGCGAGTGGCCGCAGTACCGCCCGGACTGGTCCCCCACCGGGCGCGTGGGGAGCGACCTCGGGTCGGGCTTCGCGAAGGCGGCCCACGACATCCCCATGCTCAGCATCTCCAACGCCTACACGCCCGAGGAGCTGGCCGAGTTCGAGAGCTCCGTCCGCCGCGGGCTCGCCGAGGCGGGCGTCACCCCCGACGGCGCGCCCCTCTTCTGCCTGGAGCGGAAGATCGACGGCGTCTCGCTCTCCGCGCGCTACGAGGACCGCGCCCTGGTCCGCGCGCTCACCCGGGGCGACGGCGCCCGCGGCGACGACGTGACCGCCAACGCCCGCACGATCGCCGACCTCCCGCTGCGG
>JAEEGL017463570.1_pt1 | contig 11797 bp, 9 predicted proteins | sample 9134231 | NCBI WGS metagenome assembly JAEEGL01 (sample SAMN16246548, study PRJNA631951) | gut metagenome | biome: gut microbiome; feature: rumen; material: fiber-attached | host: Bos | place: Iran: Karaj | collected 2018-10 | reverse complement strand
TATCTTGGCGAGCAGGTTACAGAGGCTGTTATCACAGTTCCTGCATACTTCAACGACTCACAGCGTCAGGCTACAAAAGACGCAGGTAAAATCGCAGGTCTTGATGTAAAGAGAATCATCAACGAGCCTACGGCCGCTGCAATGGCATTCGGTCTCAAGGAAGACCAGAAGAAGGAAAAGACAATCGCAGTCTACGACCTTGGTGGTGGTACTTTCGATATTTCCATCATCGAGATTGCTGACGGAGTTTTCGAGGTAAAATCAACCAACGGAAACACTCACCTTGGTGGAGACGACTGGGACCGCCGCGTCGTCAACTGGCTCATCGAGAGCTTCAAGAACGACACAGGAATCGATCTTTCAAAGGACAGCATGGCACTCCAGAGACTCCGTGAGGCAGCCGAGAACGCAAAGATTTCTCTTTCAAACCAGACGACGACCGACATCAACCTTCCGTTCATCACAGCCGATGCCACAGGTCCAAAGCACTTGCAGAAGACTTTGAGCCGCGCCGAGTTCGAAAGAATGACGGACGACCTTTTTGAGGCGACACGCGAGCCATGTGTCAAGGCAATGAACGACGCAAAGATTTCATCCGACAAGATTGACGAGGTTCTTCTGGTCGGTGGTTCAAGCCGTATGCCTAAGGTTCAGGACATCGTAAAGAGCATATTCGGAAAAGAGGGTAGCCGCTCGGTCAACCCGGACGAAGCTGTTTCCATCGGTGCCGCAATTCAGGGCGGTGTATTGAAGGGAGACGTGAAGGACGTTCTTCTTCTTGATGTCACTCCTCTTTCACTTGGTATCGAGACCATGGGAGGCGTGTTCACCCGTCTCATCAACCGCAACACGACCATTCCTACAAAGAAGAGCCAGATTTTCTCAACAGCCGCTGACGGTCAGACTGCCGTTACAATCCACGTTCTTCAGGGTGAGCGCGAGATGGCATCACAGAACCGCACTCTCGGAAACTTTGATTTGGTCGGAATCCCGCCGGCACCACGCGGAGTACCGCAGATTGAAGTTACCTTCGACATCGACGCAAACGGTATCGTAAAGGTTTCCGCAAAGGACATGGGAACCGGAAAGGAACAGAAGATTCAGATTCAGAATTCTTCTGGTCTCAGCGAGGACGAAATCAACCGCATGGTCAAGGATGCAGAGGCCAACGCGGAGTCCGACAAAAAGAAGCGCGAGGAAGTTGACGCAAGGAACGAGGCCGACAGCTTGGTTTACCAGACTGAAAAGGCTCTCAAGGATTACGGCGACAAGGTTTCCGACGGTGACAAGAAGAACATCGAGACTGCAATGAACGACGTAAAGGAAGCTTTGAAGGGAACCGACATTTCCGCAATCAAGGCCAAGAGCGAGGCACTCAAGCAGGCTTCATACAAGCTGGCCGAGGAGATGTACAAGTCCCAGCAGGCAGCCGGTGGAGCAGGTGCGGGCGCATCACAGGGACCGGACCAGTCATCTTCATCAGGTGCCGGAGCAAATGCGGCGGGTGGTGACTCAAAGTTTGACAAGAGTTCTGCCGACGACGTTCAGTATGAGGTCCACGACGACAAATAAGGTTCGTCTCTTATAATGCGGCTTCCGGGATTTAGGTTCCGGGGGCTTGCAAAGTTTCGGTCGCCCATGGAAACATGCGGTGGCCGTTCATTGTTTTTTTAATTTAAGTTTGATTTAACACTATGGCTGACAAAAGAGATTATTATGAAGTCCTGGGCGTGGAAAAAAATGCCGACGAGGACACGATAAAAAGAGCATACAGAAAACTTGCAATCAAATATCACCCGGACAAGAACCAGGGTAACAAAGAAGCCGAGGCCAAATTCAAGGAAGCTACGGAAGCCTATGAAGTCCTCAGCGATTCTGACAAGCGTGCCAAGTACGACCAGTTTGGTTTTGCCGGTGTGGATAACGGTGCTTCCCAGGGATACAGCCATGCGTTCCATGATTTCAGCGACATTTTCGGAAGCGGTTTCGGAGACATTTTTGAAAATCTTTTTGGCGGAGGTTTCTCCGGTGGATTTGGCGGCGGCTCAAGGTCCCGTGCCAACAACGACGGTGCCAGTCTGCGCTACGATCTGGAGCTTACTTTCAGCGAGGCTGTCTACGGATGCAAAAAGGACATAGAATATAGAAGATATGATGTCTGCCAGAGCTGCGGCGGGTCCGGTGGTGCTCCGGGGTCATCAAAAAAGACCTGCGGAACCTGCAACGGTATGGGCCAGATACGAAGCAGCAGGGGATTCTTTTCCGTACAGCAGACCTGTCCGACTTGTGGCGGCGTGGGGACCGTGATTGACAAGCCGTGTGCCTCCTGCCGCGGAACCGGTCTTCAGGAGAAAAAGCAGAAGATGACAATAACCATTCCCGCCGGTGTTGACGAGGGGAAGAGGTTTGTAATACACAACCAGGGCGATGCCGGCAAAAACGGTGGCGCTGCCGGGGACCTTGTTGTAATCGTCCACGTGAAGGCGGACACATATTTTGAGAGGGACGGGAACGACCTTTACTGTGCCGTGCCAATCTCGCTTTCCCAGGCGGTTCTTGGTGCCTCAATCGACATCAGGGGACTTGCGGGGCAGACCATTTCAATCAAGATTCCGGAAGGAACTCCGCACGGCAAGATGCTCAGAATCAGGGACGAGGGTGTTCCGTACACGAATTCGTCAAAGAAGGGCGACCTCTACGTTAAGATTCTGGTCCAGCTTCCGAGCAAAATCAGCAGGGAGCAGCAGAAGATTATGCAGCAGTATGCCGCGCTTGAAAAAGCCACCACATCCCCGGATTTGGTTCCGCTTTCTTCGCTTTCACGCTGAAATAAATCTTAAAGTGTAATTTTTTGTAAAAACAAAGTTCTTTAGGACAGAGTTACCTCGAAAAACTGAAGTTTTTCGAGGTTCCTTTTTTATGGAATCCTGACATTTCACAAAGAACTTTTTTTTTCTTTAAATTTGCCGATATTGATGTATAATAGTAGAACGTACAAATTTGGTGTGCATAAAAAAATATAAGAGGATCCCGTATGTTTAAGGCGAAGCACTATCTATTGATTATAGTGACCAACATAGTCTTGGTTGCCGCAATTGTCTTTCTTGCTTGCAAGATAATCCCGGACACGATAGCCAGCAAAAATTATGCCGCGCTGTTTATTTGGGTCTGCGTGACTATTCTTGTTTTTTCACTCTCGTTGATTATGTACCGCTTCAGGAATGTTATATACACGAAGAGCATGGAGCGGACCTTGAGGGGCAAGGAAAATGCGGTGCTTTACGAATTTATCGAGAGCCTCAGGACTTGCAGCTCCCTTGATGATTTTTATGAGAACGTTGGAAAAATCCTGGAGGTGAAGGGCGACTGTTCCGTTCTGTTTGTTGACAGGGAAAAGGATTACGTCCTCTACAACTCCCCGAACAAAATCACATGCAACCCGGACGTAATCGGTACGCTTGACAGAAATTTCAAGAGTGCGTGGCGCGAGGGCTACTATTTTATTGGCGACGACTATGGTGTTGTGTCAAAATCTTCACGCGCGAGGGGCTTCTTCCTTATCTACAACCAGTGCCACCTCTATGTGTTCTGCCGCTACACAAGGCTTTTCTATGAGGAAATCTACGGACTGCTTTACGAGGAGTTCATCCGATTCTTCAGACGTGCTAAGACCATCGACGGTCTTGCTGAAATCTCCGAGCTTTCGTCCGAGTGGAACCAGCTTGCGGAGACCCAGCGTTCGTTCCTTCCTCCTGTGATGCCTACAATCGAAAAACTTTCAGTCGCGGCATACTACCGTCCTCTTGTAAATGTTTCCGGCGACTACTATACGGTGCTTCCAATCAGCAGGACAAAGACGCTTCTCATGCTTGGCGATGTGTCCGGAAAGGGGCTTGCGGCATCCCTCGTCATGGGTCTGGTTATGAACACAGTTAAAATCCTTGACAACAAAGAGGATTTGCCCAACATGATTCGCGCGGTGGACAAGGCCATCAAGGGCATGAAGCTTCAGGATAAATATACGGTTGTTTTCATCGGTGTGGTGGATACATCCAAAATGACGATACGCTATGTCAACGCTTCAATGTCTGACCCGCTGATTATTTCAAAATCCCCGGACGGATATAAAATCAAGCCGCTCACATCAAACTGCTCGGTTGTCGGAATCATCGACATTGACGATGTTGAGGTCTCGGAGCAGAGGCTTTTCCGTGGCGACGTGATTCTGATGGCGACTGACGGTGTTTCCGAGGTCATGGACGAAAACGGTGTGGAGCTTGGCGATACCCAGCTTTACGAGAACACAATCAAGCGGAGCGCTGCAAAGAGTCCCGCCGAGTTTATCGATGATGTTGTTGATTTGGTGTTCTCCTACAACGGTGACAAAAAACTGCGCGACGACGTTACAATGATGGTCGCCAAGGTGGAGGGATAAAAATGGTTTTCATGTTCATAAATCTTTTTGCCGGTGCGGCCCTCATGCTCTTTTCCTTCACGTCCGACCATGTTGCGACTGGACAGAAGGAGGAGACCTCGATAACCAACCACATCCTGATGCTGTCCTGCGTCACTCTGATGATTGGCGTGTGCATGGTTCTGTGCTACTTTGCCCCGAAGTTCCTGTGCAAGCTGGTTGGCCGTGTCGCTCTCATACTGATGGCGTGGTTCTGCACAAATTTCTGCAAGGCCCTTATTACATACAAGTCAACCAAGCGTCACACATTCCTTACTATTATACAGTGGGTTCTGAACGTCGCGGCATTTGTCCTGGTCTTCATGTCTGGAAAGGCTGTGCTTGGTATCGAGAACAACGCGAACGGACTTTTCACAATACTCTCCGCAACTATAGTCAGCGGAAAGTTTCTTGACTTCACTTGGCTTGACGCATACTATCTGTTCTTTATTGGCGGCATCCAGTTTGTCACATTCCTCCTGATTTTAATCCGTGCGGAGCACACAAAGGACAAGCTGTTGAGGCAGGGGCTTGTGACAATATCGCTAGGTGTTGTCACCACGTGGATTCTGTACGCTCTTTTGATGTTCGGGTCAATCTACCAGCCGAGCCTCAGAAACATATTCGTGCTTTCGCTTGTCCCTGAGCTGATGGGGCTTGTGTATTCCGCCGCGAACTCACAGATTTGGGGAAGGAAGCTCGTCCAGAGAACATCCCTGCGCGTGTTGATTTTCTATGTCGCGCCCGCACTTTTGATTGCCGGTGGATTCTGCATCATCTATCTTTCCATGCAGGAGAGGAACGCCGCTTTCTTCATTGCGTGTGTGGTTGTAAGCACAATCGTCCTTGCCGTGTGGACATTTCTGAACATGCGTCTTTCGACAGTGGGAATCCTTCGCGACGGAAAATATGAGAAGCCGTTTACCGAGATTCTTACCTCAATCGACTTCGGCGAAAAATCCGAGGACATAGAGAAGACCGTGAAGGCGGCATTCAAGAAATATGTCGAGGCATCGTCACTTAGAATCGCAATCGACGCGGGAACAGGTTTCCTTGAGACTGTTGACGACGAGGAGAAGATTGCAGTCCCAATCGACCAGACCGGATTCGACGTGCTCCTGAACATAAAACATTCCATCGTCCTCAGGAGCTTTATCGAAAAGGACTACCAGGTTAAGGAGGTAAAGGATTCCCTGCTCCAGATGCTTGATGAAAACAAGGCGGACTCCTTCATACTTCTGAATGAGGGAAGACGCATAGTTGGCGCAATCTTCCTTGGACCGAAGACCAGCGGCGACCCTTACAACAGCTACGACTACAAGGTTTTCACAAAACTCTACTCGACTTTGTTTGTCGTGGGCTACTACATGAAGAACATGATGAACGAGTCCGTCGTCGGTACGGTCAACCGCGAAATCCGCATGTCCAGCCAGATAATCACGTCCATCCAGGAGAACATGGACTACATCTCCAATCCGAAGCTCGACTGCGGCTACCGCATGGTTCCTGCGCACAACATCGGTGGTGAGTTCATCGACATGATTCGCCTGAACGACACGAGGCACATGTTTGTAATCGGTGCATTGAGCGGAAAGGGTATCGCGGCATCAATGAGCATGGTGATTCTGAAATCCGTAATCCGCACGAACCTTGCTGAGACGAAGGACTTCAAGCTGCTTGTCGAAAAGACCAACTCGTTCATCCGCACTGGACTTCCGAAGGGAACGTTCTTCTCCGGACTGTTCGGCATAATCGATTTTGCCACGGACACCCTCTACTATATCAACTGTGGTGCGCCGGCTCTGTTCATGTACACAAGGCTCTACAACAACGTAATCGAAATCCAGGGCGAGGGCCATGTTCTTGGATTCGCAAAGGACATAAGCAATCTCATCCGTGTGAAGAAAGTCAAGATTGCGGACGGCGACATAATACTTGCATGTACCGACGGTCTGATTGAGGCAAAATCACTGCGCGGCGAGAGCTACGGAAAAACCCGTGTCCAGTCTCAGATTATGGAGAACGCATCCTATCCCGCGGACAAGATGGGACAGTTCATCTACCAGAACCTTCAGGAATTTTCGTCAAAGGCGCTGGAGGATGACTACACTGTTCTTGTCATTAAGCAGATGGACGTATCCAAGGACACGAAATAGGGGGAACTATGGACCAGCTTACGATATATGAAAAAATTGGACCGAACTATATGCTTCTGGAACTTTCCGGCGCAATCAACGCGTACACTCTGGGAGATTTCCAGGAGAAGGTCTACCGCTATATTATTGATTCAAACGTCGTTCTCGATATGTCCAAGGTCATCTCGGTTGACTCTTCCGGGGTGGGCATAATCCTTGCGGGCTACAACGATGGACAGGAAAATGGGAACAAACTTTTTATAATGAATCCTTCCGAAGCCGCCCGCCATGCACTTGAGAGGACAGGATTTTTGGAAGTCTTTGATGTAATCCACGCGATTACGGAGGTCTCAGATGTTTCGTAAAAAATGGTGTGCGCCCCTTTTTTCTATGGCCTGTGCGGCTCTTGTGTGTTTTTCATGCGCACCCAAAAAAAATGGGACCGGGACGGCATCTGTGAGCGGACAGGAAATCAAAAATGGCCATGCGCTTTCTGAGGGTGGGGCCGCTGCAACTGTAGTAGCAAAAAAATCTCCACCGGTACCTGTCGATTCAAGGCATGACGATTTGTACAAGGTTCTTTCAAAAATGTCCAAAAGATTCCGGGGCGAAGTTTCCATTGAGAAAAAGGACTACGACGCTTTCCTTTCGGATTTGGAGGCTGTCCTTCTTGATGAGAAAAGCAATTCCAGAAACGACATTTCGCTTTACTATCTGATTGACAAGACCCATTATGTAGCCGAGGACGACGGTTCCGCATACGAGCCAAAGGATTTGGTGGAGCTTAAGAACAACAACGCATACTTCGTGAACAAAAATGGAATGCAGCTAAGAAGGGAGGCCTACGACGCTCTTTCCGAAATGGGGGAGGCTGCGCGCAAGGAAGGAATCCAGATTTCCGTTTCATCCGCGTACCGCTCTTACTCATACCAGAAGTCTCTTTTCCAGCACTGGGTTGACGTGGACGGTCTTGCCGAAGCAGAACGTGAATCAGCAAGGGCAGGAACAAGCCAGCATCAGCTTGGAGTTGCGGTGGACTTCGGTTCAGTCTCGAACGACTTTGCGTACACCAAGCAGGGAAAATGGGTCTACGCCAACGCATACAAATACGGATGGTCGCTTTCATTCCCCCAGGACCACGAGGATGTCACCGGCTTCAGATGGGAGAGCTGGCACTTCCGCTACATCGGAAAGAACGCCTGTCTGCTCCAGAAAAAATGGTTCGCCGACATTCAGCAGTACATGATAGAATTTATCTACGGATGGAAGCAGACCGAAAGCTACAAAACATTTGCGGAGAAGAATGGACTCTAGCTGCTAAACCCCTTGGAAAATCCGAGGGTTTTTTTTTTATTTTGTTCTTAAATCACACTGTCTTGAATATTCTTGCCTATAAATAGCCTATGGAAATGTTTATGTAAAGTTCTGTAATGAACAATACGCGGCTGGCATAAATAAAAACTTGTCAAATTTAACGCAGAGGAATAAATTTTGTGCTATAATAAATTATTTAGTTCATAAGGAAAAAAACAATGATAACAGGTGAAATCAAGAATAAACTGGATAACCTTTGGGACGCGATGTGGTCAAATCAGATGACCAACCCTTGGATTGACATTCAGCAGGTAACATACCTCATTTTTATAAAGATGCTGGACGACAACCAGATTAAAATCGAGAGGAAAATAAACAGTCTTGTCGCGGCGGGAGTGGAAGTAAATCTTGAAGATTATGACCTTCTTTTTAAGGAAGGATTTTATATCGACGAAGAAGACAAAATCAACTGTCCCTATGCTGACCTTCGATGGAGCGTTTTCAGCACCTGGGGCGACAACGGCAAAAAGTTTGACAATCTCAAGAACAACGTTTTTCCTTTCATCAAAAATCTTCACGGTGACAAAGTGACTTCTTTTGCCAAGTACATGGAAAAAGCTGAATTTGCAATTTCAAATCCATACATCTTGGGAAAAATGATTGATGCCCTGAGTGACCCGGACCTTGGATTCAATAAAACTGACATGATGGGCGACTGCTACGAATATCTGCTTTCAAAAATGGCAACCAGCGGTGACAACGGACAGTTCAGGACACCCCGCCACATAATTGACATGATGGTAGAAATCGCAAAGCCAGGTCTTACAGACACAATCATTGACCCAGCCATGGGAACTGCGGGCTTCCTCAGCGAGAGCGCAAAATACATACAGGAACACTACGCAAAGGAACTTACAAACAAAACAAACAACCAGCATTTTCACAACAAAATGTTCACGGGCTTCGACACCGACACGGACATGCTCCGAATCGGCTGCATGAACATGACCCTTCACGGAGTGGAAAACCCTGTAATCAAATACAACAATTCCCTTGGCGAAGATTACGAAGAAAAGGATTCTCACACGCTCATACTCGCAAACCCACCGTTCAGCGGAAGCCTTGACCCGAGCACCGTCGCAAAATCCCTTATCCAGATTTCCGGCGGAACAAAAAAGACTGAGCTTTTGTTCGTAAGTCTTTTCTTGCGCCTTCTTAAAGCAGGTGGCCGTTGCGTGAGCATCATCCCGGTCGGTGTTCTGAACAATACAAACGACAAAGCCTACACAAAACTCCGCAAGGAACTCGTTGAGAATCAGAAGCTTGAGGGCGTAATCTTTATGCCGGGCGGAGTGTTCTATCCATATTCAGGAGTTCAGACCGGCATCCTCATTTTTACAAAAACAAACGCAGGCGGAACCGACAAGGTCTGGATGTACAACATGGAAAACGACGGCTACAGCCTGGATCAGAAACGCGACCCAATCGATGCAAACGATATTCCAGACATTATTAACCGCTGGAACAACCGTGACAAAGAGGCAGAACGAACTCATTATGAAAAGTCTTTTCTTGTAGATAAGCAGGAAATTGTTGATAATGATTATGTTTTCTCTTTCAACAAGTATCAGAAAAAGGAAGTTGAAAAGAAGGAATATCGTCCTGTAAAAGAAATCTTTGCTTCGATTAATGAGCTGGAAAAACAGTTTGCACAAATCATGAAAGAGTTGCAGGGAGCTGCGGAATGAAATCATATAATGATATTCTTTCTGATGTAACAAAAACTGCAATAAAGATTCCGCAATCTGATTATCTTGAAGATGGTAAGTACAGAATATTTGATCAAGGAAAAGAATATTCTGTTGGTTTTTCAAATGATGAACAAGGTGTTGTAACTGACTATCCATACATTATTTTTGGAGATCACACAAGAGTTGTAAAATATGTAAATGAACCATGCTTCATTGGTGCAGATGGTGTTAAACTGTTAAAAGTTATAAACAAAGATTTTAATCCGCGATATGTATACTATAATATTCTGGCAAAGCCGATTGAAAGCCAAGGATATGCAAGACATTTTAAATTCTTAAAGGAAATACAATTTACAGAAAAATCCTTTTCTGAACAACAAAAAATCGCCACCGAACTCGATACAATCCAATCCGCAATTGACAACAAAAAACAGCAACTTTCTTTGCTTGATGAAGCTGTCAAATCCGAATTTGTCGAGATGTTTGACAGTATAATTGAAAAATCTGAAAAAATAGACTTAGAAAAAATCTGCACATTTGTTACAGTTGGTATTGCTAATTCAGCAACACATGCTTTTTGTGACGATGGGATAATTATGTTCCGGAATCAAAATATAAAAGAAGACTTTCTGGATGATTCTGATGTAATTTATATAAAACAGGATTTTGCTGAAAAATATAAATCGAAGGCATTGAAAGAAAATGATTTACTAATTGTACGGACTGGCTATCCTGGAGTATGTTGCCTAGTTCCTAAGAAATATGAAGGATGCCAAACATTTACAACACTAATTGCAAGATTAAAAGAAAATAGTAATATAAATCCCAAATTTATTTGTCATTATATCAATTCAAAATATGGCAGAGAGTATGTAGAAAAAAATCAAGCTGGAGTAGCTCAACAAAATTTTGGTGCGACAGCATTATCAAAAATGCCTATGGTTATACCTCCAATTAATCTTCAAAACCAATTTGCCGCCTTCGTTCAGCAAATCGATAAATCGAAATTTGTATTGCAACAACAACTACAATTTATCAAAAAATATGTTATAATGACATGTTGGAGAAAAATATGCTTTTATACCATGGTAGCAATGTAGAAGTTTCAAATCCTCAAATATTAGAATCCGACAGACGCCTTGATTTTGGCAAGGGATTCTACCTTACCTCCAGTTTTGAGCAGGCCAAACGCTGGGCTGAATTAACCGTAAAAAGACGTGAAACTGGAAAAGCAACAGTCTCTGTATTTGATTTTGATGATACATTGGTTTCAGACTTAAAGATTCTTCATTTTACACAGGCTCAAAAAGAATGGCTTGAATATGTCACAATGAACCGTAAAAATCAGATTATTCCTAATGATGACTATGATATTGTAATTGGTCCTGTTGCAAACGACAGGACAATGCCTGTTATAAGCCTTTATTTTGCAGGAATCTATGATATTGAAGAAACGATAAAAAGATTGATGCCGCAAAAGTTGTGCGACCAGTACACTTTTAGAACTGAAAACGCAATAAAAAAACTAAAGTTTCTGGAGGTAAAATAAATGGGAAAAGAACTGCCATACATTCTTCAGTTTTATGATAACGAAGTTTCTCTGCTTATAAGCAATAAATATGGATATCCAATTATGGATTCCTACAGAAAGTTTTTGTTTTCTAAGACCTATCAGATGCTTTGCAATCCTGAACTTGAAATGTGGGAATTTAGTCCTGCAGGAATTTTTGATATCTGGGAAGCTGAACTTGTTACAGGAGAGCCTCGCAATTCTTTGTATTTAAGGAGAGACTAAATGTCAAAAGAAATGGAATTCTTTACTTTCCTTATGGAGCAATACGCACGCTATAAAAATACAACAGCCGATAAGATTCTTCATAAGCTTGATGAATTAAATCTGACTGATTATGTTTTTAATATGTATGAAATGTATCATAGCGAAGTATTGGAAAATGCTTATGCAGATATAGATAAGCTTATTGAAAGTAAAAAACTTTCAACTTAACTGCAATCTATCAAAAAGTATGCTATAATATTTAAGAAAATAAAATGAGCAGTTTAACAGAAAAATTACTTGAAAAGTCAAAAGAAGCGTTTGTTCTCGCAATTGAAATTTATAACAAACCTACCATTAGATATCGGGT
>JAEEGL016876782.1_pt1 | contig 11797 bp, 6 predicted proteins | sample 9134231 | NCBI WGS metagenome assembly JAEEGL01 (sample SAMN16246548, study PRJNA631951) | gut metagenome | biome: gut microbiome; feature: rumen; material: fiber-attached | host: Bos | place: Iran: Karaj | collected 2018-10 | reverse complement strand
CCTCTAACATGACGGCTCCACCGTTCTCTGTCAACGCCGCGGCATGCGTGCGGGTGAAAGGTAGCTGGTCGGCAATCTCCACATCCTGCATGACGTGTGCCTTGATGAAGTTAATCAATGTAAGGCATTGCCGGGCGGCATTCAAACGGTTCTTCTCATGGTCCCACATGAAGCTGCCGTCGGGAGCGGATATGATGTGTGCATCAATGTAGGCGCGAATACTTTGCCAGGTAGGCAGGCCATTCTCTATCTCCCGTGCAATGGCTTCGTTGGTAGGCACAAAGAGGGTGAAGGGCTTGTCGTTCGTGTAGTTCAGTCGGTCCTCGCCTTCCGATGAAAGGTAGGGCAACAATGGCGTGATACCGGTGAGTCCACAATCGGAAAAGCATTGTGTGTCAGCGCAGGTCAGCTCGTAGAAGGCGGCAAAGGGGTTGTCCTCCTCATTGCCACTCTGGAGCACCCACTGCACGTTGTAGGGCGAATGGATGACGGGCTGAGCAATCTCGTAAAGGTCGAAGCTGCCCTTTTGCCAAGTTCTTCCTATCGCACATTGATTGAACGCCTCTAAGCCTGCCGCTTCGTTCTGCATCTGCAGGGCACCCTGAAACGCCTTTGGGTTTCCGCCCTCATCCGTCAGCACCTTGACGACACTGCCGTCCAAGGCCTGGAAATACTGGTTGCCGCTGAGCAGCCCCTTCTCGGCATCCTCGGGCCGTGTGAGGACGAGTGTATGTGACATTCGCATCATCTTCAGGTAATCCACCGTGGCATCATAACTCAGAGTGGCTAGCGTGCCGGTGATCCGTCTTCCCACGGTGCCGGTGGCGAAGTCATAGACATAGTTTTGCGTCCGAATGGGGAAGGTGGCATCCTTCCATCTCATGCAGACCATTTTCTTGGTTGTGGTGTTGAACGAGGCCGCATCGACATAATACTTCATTGCTTCGTCGTTGGGTATCAGCAGGACATACCGCTCGCCATTGGCTGTGCTAAGCGAGTCAAGGAATGGCTGTGGCATGTAAGTACTTTCTGTCATCGCCCAGCGATAGATGGAGAAGCCGGATGTCGTGTCGGGGAGAATTTCTTCCCATCGTGTCTTTTCGGGATAAGTCTGTGCAGCAATGTGCATGCATAATGAGCACAGAACTAAAACTAAATGTACTCTCTTCATAGCTCTTATATTTTATTGAATCTCATTTTACTTTCAAAATTGGGCAAGCACCTGTTCGAGGGTGACATCGGGGTCGTCCTCGCCGAATATCTCTTTCTTTAGCTTCAGCTTGCGGTGCTGCGCGGCCGAGACGGTGATGGAGAAAAGGTTGCCGATGGCACGATTGGGCAGACGCAGGCGGGTGAGGATGCACACCTGTATGTCCTCGTCGCGCAGGTCGGGGTATAGTTCCCTGATGTGTGCGAAGCGATCGCCGTCAATGACATCGAGGGTGCGCTCCACCTCCTGCCATTCTTCGTCGCTGAATGCAATGGGCTGTTCGGCAATGCCTTCCAGCTTCTTGATGGTTTCGGAGCGTCGCAGAATGAAGTCCTGCAGGAAGGCGATTGTTCCGTCGCGCTGGCGTAGCTTTTCGCGCTGGGTCTCCATCTGCTGCTGGTGGAAGCGTTCCTCCTGGTTGCGGCGGATGGTTTCGTGGATGCGCTCGTCCACTTCATGCTTGCGTCGCCAGGCATCAGCCAGCCGTTTTGCGGCAACGGCACGCATACGATTCCTCACGACGAGGCCACCTGACACAAGGCATATCAGGGCCAGCGCGACGACACCCCACATCGTGCGGTGATGGAGGGCCGACGCATAGCGCATCCGCTCGTTCTCTTGCTGCTGCTGCAACGAGGCGCGATAGTATTCGTCTTTCTGCTGCATGGCATTGAAATAGAGTTCCTCGGCGTGGTCGAAGGCTTCGTCGATGGCGTCTTCCGCCTCCTCCATGCGGCTATGGCGCAGCGCAATCTTTGCCAGGTTGCTCTGTATGATGTAGGCTTCCTTCACGTCATTGCCGGGTTCCATGCGGCGATAGACGGCCTCGGCCTCCTTCAGCGAGTCGGCACTGAGTAGACAACGTGCCAGCACCTGCTGCGTCCCCAGCAGAAGTTCGGGCGAGGCGCATGACTCGGCTTCGCGGGCGCAGCGGAGGGCTTCGCCGTAATTCTCTGTGGCCCAATGGATATTAGCCAGTGTGGTGAGCGTCTGGCAGACGAGTTCGCCGCCCATCGTGTCGCGCGCGGCTACCGCTAATTTATATGCACGCAGCGCGTAGGCGAGTGCGTTGTCGAAGGGCAGGTCGTCGTTGAAAGCCACCTGGCTGGCGTATGTGGCCACATAGTCGAGCAGGATGATGTGGTTGCGCTCGCTGTCGGGATGGCGCTCGTAGGTGGTCAGCGCTTCCCGCGCCATATCTGCGGCAGCTGCCACATTGCCGTCGGCCATCAGTTGTGCAATCTGCAGCTGTGCCAGGTAGAGTGTGTGGAAATCCTGTGTTTCGCGCGCCAGGCTTACCGTTTTCTGCAGCATGTTCTCGGCGCTCTTCACGCTGTCGCGTTCCAGCATGGCGAGTGCCAGTTGGTAATATACCGATGCATCCTTGCCGCTATCGGGCGCAGGGTGCTTTTTGGTGCAGGCGGCGAGGCACATCAGCAGGAGCATGCCGACGAGCGAAAAGACGGTAATTTTGCAGCGATTCTTCATCTTTTTATGGTTTGTCGGTGCAAAGGTACGGCAATTTTGTGCTCATTGTTCTGTTCCACTATGGAAAAATTCGCGTATCGAAAAATGGCTTATAATATTGGATTACAGCACAAAACGACTTTGGCCCCAATGGCTGCCTATGGAAAAATGACTTTTGGCATGCAGAAAAATGGCTTCTTGCCTCCCTTTTTGCTGCAAAAAACTGCCGCAAGAAGCGAAAAATACTTGCGCAAGTAAAGGCAAAAACTACAGCAAGCAAATGCAATTACTTGCGCAAGCAGAAGCGTTTACTACAGCAAGTAAAAATGGCGGGAACATTCAGAAATTGAAACGCAGCTGGAAGGAGAGGTCGTTGCGCCACGGGCTTTTGATAGTTTGCAAGCCGGACGACTGAACGTCTCGGTCGAAGTAGCGGTAGAGGGAATACTTCGCTTCACCCATCCAACGTCCGTTGCGGCTGGTGATGCGCGCCGTGAGTGCGCCGTGCAGGCCGTGCCCGTAGAGAACAGCCGAGGAGACACTGTTGTAGAGTGCGGGTTCGAAGACATAGAGGCGCGTGGAATATTCGGGTGCATGGAAGTAGCTGGCCGTGAGGGCGAGGCGCAAGCGGTCGGCAGGCGAGGTGTAGCGCAGGGTATGCTGCAAGGCGGTACCCGTTTCGCCCAAAAGATGATGGAGCAGAGCTGTCGTTTGCAATCGCCAGCAGGGGCGGGGGACGAAGGTCCATTGTACGCGGACGCGATGGTGAGGTTCCATGAGGTCGGCCTGTTCCTTGCGCTTCAGCTGGTAGCGAAGGCCGATGGTGTGAGCGCCGTCGCCGGGCGAGTAGTCGGCTTGCGCCATGAAGTCCTGCCCGCTGCTGCTGCGTGTCATCCGATAGCGCGGCCAGGGGTTGTGAAAGAAGTCGGCATAGGCGGTCACCTGCCAACCTGCGCCCGGCTGTGCCTTGAGGTGGAGCAGCATGCCCGACTCGTTCTGCACCGAGCTGTTCTCGGCAAAGGCGGTGGCGAGGAACGAGTGGTAATTGCGGTTGTAATAGCGGCCAAGGAGGCTGAGCGTGTAGCGCGAATTGATGTTCCACGAGGCGCGGTTCAGGGTGGCCGCAGCGGCATGAGGCATGCTGAGTGCCGTCTCGCCCGCCAGCGTGAGGCGATAGAAGGCGTAGCCATAATTGATGCCCGCCACGCCAAAGTCCTTGCCTCGGGGATAAATCTGGCGATAGCGCTGGTCGCCCGGGTTGAGACGCCGCGAGAAGTGCTGCATGTAGCCGGTGGCTCCGAGGCGGAGGGCACCATGATTCCATGCGAGGTTGGCGCCAGCTTGCGTTGTCCCCACGTTCCGACGGGAGCGGCGTTCCGAAGCCGTGCGGTGGTAGCCGTCGGTGAGCAGCGTCTTTACCTCGCCTTCGGCATTCAGCGTGGCATCCACTCGACGGTGGGAGGCAAAGACACTCAGCTCCGTTTCGCGTCCGATGCCGAGGGAAGCTGCCGCGCCGCGCATGAAGCGCGATTCGTCCATGCTTGTCATCGGACGGATGCCCGACTGCTCCTTTAGGGAGGGTGTGCTCTTGCTGTTCCACATGCTGCCGCCCATAACTACTCCCTCGCCGAATCCCGCACGGAAGTCGCCCACTATGGCTCGATGCAGGATGCCCACATCGCGAAGCATCGCATAGGCGCCGTATGTGTCGTAGTATCGTTCGCCGGCATCCTTCTCGACGCGAAGTCCTGCCTGCAGGTGGCGGCTGTTCTGCACATCGTAGCGGATGCGGTGGTACAGGGCATCGCCGGCATATCCGTTATCCACAAGGTAGCCTTTCCGGTAGTAAAGCGGGACATCGGTGCGCGTCGAGAGTGTGTGGCGCAGGTGGGAAAAGAACTGGCTCGCCTTCTTATCCTCGGCAGGTGCTTCGCCCGCATAGACAAAGAGATGGAGCTTCTGGCGTGTGGCATAGTCGATAAGGGGGAGCAGACGCAGTTCGCCCAGCGTCTCCATCCGACCATGCAGGTAGATGTAGGCGTGAATTTGTTCGATTTGTTCTTCGTTGAGGAAAGGCAGGCGCAGAAGGTCGGCGACGGAAGCCGTGTTGATATTCATTGGATGCTCGTGGATGTCCTTTAGTTCCTCGAGATAGAGAAGCCACTCCTGCTCCTCGGCTAGTTCATCGTCGGTTGTGTAGTCCTGCACGAAGCGGTCCCATGTATATATATCTGTTTGCGCGCGCGAGGGGAGAATGGCGAAGGCGCACAGGAGAACGAGTACAGGGACGGAATTCCTCATTCGGCAAAGACGGTGAGTCCGCCGTCAAGGAGGCGGCTGTGTTCGATGAACCAACCCTCGACAGGCTTGCCGCCGCTCTTGATGGAAGCAATCTTCTCGCCATTGCCTTCGCGGCGGATGGTTACTTGACGGCCCTGCACGGTGAGGTGCACTTCGGGGAAAAGGGGGACGGTGACGATATAGCGGGGGTCGGCAGGCGAATAGGTGTAAAGGCCGATGGCGTTGAACACATACCAAGCCGACATCTCGCCTGCGTCATCCATACCAGCATAGGCAAGATGATCCTCGCCCATATCGTAGTATTTGTCCATCAGCGTGTTGAGAATGGCCTGCGCCTTGGGCTGTCGGTCGATGAAATAGTAAGTGTAGGGCACGCTGTGGTCGGGTTGGTTGCCGTGACAGTAATTGCCGAGGAAGCCGGTGAAGTTCCAAGCCTCGTAAGCCCGCCAAGGTTCGCTGAAGAGCGAGTCGAGTTTCTGCTCGACAGCCAACGCGTTGGGGTAGAGGGCAATCATTCCTTCGGGGTCGTGGGGCGCGAAGAAGAGGCTCTGCCATCCGTTGGCCTCGCGATACTGATAGGCATAGTAGGGATAGTACGGGTCGAACGGCGTAATCCACTTCCCGTCGGCAGTCTTACCGCGCCAGAAGCCAGTGGAGGGATCGAAGAGATTCTTATAATTCATGCTGCGTTGCCGCAGGAGTTTCTCGTTCTTCTTGTCCTTGAGTTCATGGGCGATGAGGGCGGTGGCATAGTCATCGTAGGCATATTCGACGGTCTTCGTGACGGCAGCCTTGTATTCGTCTTCGGTGGGGACATCGGTAGTGTCCTTCTCGGCAATCCATCCCTGGGCGATATACTCGTCGAGGAAGGGGCGCCCGCCGCGTCCGGGCACAGTGGCATTGCGCAGCAACAGGTCGTAGGCTCGCTGCAGGTCGAAGTTACGCACTCCGCGCAGCCAGGTGCCTGCTACGAAAGCCGAAGCATGGTCCCCGTGGAAGAAGGTGGGCATATATCCGCCACGTTTCTCGCCGCGATCGGTGATGGAACGGATGATGTCGCAGGCGACGTCGGGCGAGAGTATGGCAAGGAGAATGAGCTTGTTGCGATAGGTGTCCCAGAAAGAGGGGTCGGTATAGTAGCGGAAGTCGCCATGAACGAGATTCCCCCGCACATCCAAGTAGTCGCCGTTTACGTCGCTTCGGAGCACGGGCCACAGGAAAGTGCGGTAGAGGCAGGAATAGAAGAGGCTCCGCTGCCGCTCGGTACCGCCCTCCACCCGTATCTGTCCGAGAAGAGATTGCCAGGTGGCATCGGCAGCGTTGCGCACTTCGTCGAACGATTGTGTAAGCATCTCGGCTTCGAGGTTCGCTTTGGCATTCGCGATACTGGTGAAGGAAAATCCGAAGCGCACCTCAAGCGGGCGTTCGCCTCGGCTGTCGCGGAAATCGACGACGGCTACTTTATGTGCCTGGTCATGAACCATTTCGACGCCAGTGATGTCGTAGTTGGCTACGGCATAGAAGTAGATGCGACCCTCGCCATCCTGAAAGCCGGCAAAGGCACGGGTGTCCTCCTGATGAATTTCGTAGCGGCGCGGGCGACCGTTGTTGCGCGAGATATCGACAAGCAACCGCTTCTCGTCGGAGGGACGGAAGGTGTAACGATGGAAGGCGCAGCGCAGGGTGGTCGTGAGTTCGGCTGTAACTCCGTAGCGTTCAAGGAATACGCTATAGTATCCGGGATGGGCCTCCTCGCGGGAATGCGAGAAGTGCGAGGCATAGTTGCGGGGATAGAAGTAGCCAGTGACGGGCATCACGGGCAGATGGAGCAGGTTCCAGTGGCCTTTGCAGGTGTGAGCAAAGCCGTACATTTCGTGATCCTCGTACTGATAGCCGGCGCCGCTGTGGTACATAGTGACGGGTGCCACCTGCACCATCGCATTGGGCAGCGTGCTTCCCGGCGACACTTCGGCACCCCAAGCCCGCTTGGCTTCGGTGTGGGTGTATCCAAGGTCCTCGGGTAGCCATAGGGTGGCTGTGCCCAGGAAAGGGTTCACGTAACGGGTGACTTCCTCCCCAAAGGCGGGCAGGGAAAGCAAAAGGACAAGGACGGCTGCCGAGCGGCGAAGAATCATGGAGTTCATAGTGTATAAGGAGCAGAGGTTAAATATTCAATGTTTGGTGTCTTCCTTCTCCTCTGGCAATTGGAGACCCTCCCGCACGATAGCTTCGCGCAGCAAGTCGTCAAAGGTCTTCACCTGATCGTAGTGCTCAAGAATCTTGCGGTCGCGTTTGTGCTTGCGTTCGCGGCGCCGCTGCTTGATGGCGAAGGGATGGCAAATCTTGTCATTTATGCCGGGAGCCAGCTTCTCGAGGATGTCGCCGAGCGAGGGAGGCGCCTGGATGTTCTGCCTGTTGAGCGAACTCTGTATGGCTTTCATCATCGGCAGCGAAGAGTCGGGGCGCACCTCGATCTCACGGAGCGTATCCACCCGCTCCATCGGGCGGCGCAGCGTGTCAGGCACAGCGACTGGAGTGTCGCTCACCGCCACCGTGTCGGCCATCATCATGAGAGAGATGCAAAGTGCAATCATGCTGCAAAGGTACGACAAAAAGTTTAAATGTTCAAAGTTTAAGGTTCAAAGATAGGCAAACTTTTTCCCATGCGTGGGAAAAGCTCTTGCTAAAAAACTCATGTTTTCTCTTTGCCATTCCACTCGTTTGCACTACTCTGAATTGCATTCGAGAGTAGGCTGCACTCGGAAATGGAAAGAAAAAACTCATGTTTTCTCTTTGCCATTCCACTCGTTTGCACTACCTTTGTCATGAAAAACATCAATATTTATGAAAAGGAAACTGATAGCGGGCATTGTTGTGGTGTTGCTCCTGCCACTTGCTGCCGCTGCACAACCGAAACGTAGCCCGAAGCGGGGGCTGTGCGAGAACAATCCCCACTACACGCATGCCTGGGCCGAGGCATTGAAGGTGGGCGTGAGCTGGACGTATAACTGGGCAGTGGCGCCCAATCCCGACGGGTTGGCGACGGGCAGCGAAGATGACATCGCCTTTGCTCCGATGTGCTGGAACCATCAGTTCGACGAGACAAAACTCAGAGCCTATCTGGACAGTCACCCCGCGACAAAGATGCTGCTGGGCTACAACGAGCCGAACTTCACCTCGGGCGACGGCGGCTCGAACATCATCCCTTCGGTGGCGGCGCGGCAATGGCCCAAGGTGGAGAAGATTGCAGAGAAATACGGCCTGCTGCTCGTCTCGCCGGCGATGAACTTCGGCTATCAGAAGCTTTCGGACGGAAAGGTGTGGGACTTGGACGAATGGCTCGGCGCCTTCATCGAGGAATATCGGAATGCCAACGAAGGGCGCGATCCGAGGATGGATTGCATCGCCCTGCACACGTATATGAACTGGGCAAGCGCGGTCGAATGGTATGTGGATGAGTACCTCTATGAAAAGGATCGCGACGCACGTCTGTTAGCTTATTTCGAGAGGAACGGCAAGAAGCCGGTGATGCTCACCGAGTTCTGTGCATGGGAGGGCGACAAGGACGGCTTTGTGACCAGCGAGGAGAGCCAGCTTGACCAGATGGTCGAGAAGGTGAGGGCGATGGAGCAGAGCGCAAACGTCGCCGGCTACGCTTGGTTCATGGGTATCGGCGGCAGCTTTACGAACAGCTATCCCTACTACCATATCTTCACGGGCAGCGATGCCAACCTGCAGTTCACCGAGCTGGGGCTCGTCTATACCCACATGTCGTCGTTCGATACCGACTGGTACTACAAGCCCGGACAGCAGATTGCGGCAAAGGACTATGTGGATATGCGCGAATGCAAGTTGCGCCGAAACACGGACGAGGAAAGTCCCTACGCCATCGAACTGGGCCGCTTCCAGCAATACACGAACTGGAAGAACGAGACGATTACGCCATACGTGGAGTATCAGATAAACGTGGGGTCGAGCAAGCGATACACCCTCTCGCTACGTCTCTGCAATACCAGTGGAACAATCATTGATGTGCTGATAGATGGAAAGAAGAAGGTGACGGCCCGATTGAACTCGACTGGCGGCGAATGGGCAACACAAACGGTGGCGATTCCGCTTACCCCGGGCAATCATCTGCTGCGGCTCAACAATGTGAAGCAGTCGGACAACCGAATGAGCTGGCTGCGTATCGAGGGCGAGGAGACCGACACCACCGAACCCATCGGGGATGCCATCCGTTCGCCGCAAGCGGAGGAGGGGACAGGCTCTGTAAGATTTTTCGACCCAGCGGGCCGCGAAACGCTCCACCCGCAGAAAGGTTTCTTCCTGCGCACGGAGACATCCCCCGACGGTTCCTTTGTGGCAAAAAAAATGCTGGTGAAGTAGCTTGTCTTCTACCCCACCAGCATTCAGTATTTCCTTTTGCTAATTACTTCGAGAGCTTGATGGCAAAGCCGCCGCCGGGTGCCATGTGCACCTTGAGCGGCGCGGAGAATGTACGCTTCTCGTTGGTGTACTGATAGTCGGAGCCACGACGATGGGCATTCACACCGTCGAGGAACATCTCGGCCTGATAGGTGGCGCTACCGAGGAAGTCGCAGGGAATCTCGACATCGCGCGCATCCCAGTTCGTGATGCCGCCGATGTACCAGGTGTTGCCTTTGCGACGAGCGATAACGACATACTGCCCGATTTCACCCATGAGCACTTTCGTCTCGTCCCAAACGGTGGGCACCTGCGCGATGAAGTCGGTGCAGGGACCTCCCAGTTCCATATAGTTCGTGGGTGAATCGCAGAGCATCGAGAGCGGCGCTTCGAGAATCATATAGAGACCGAGTTGGTGGCAGCGCGTGCCCATGCTCATCGGCTCGCTGTTGCAGGGATAGTAGTGACCCTTGGCAGCGTTGCGCATAGCGCCCTGCGTGTAATCCATCGGTCCGGCTGCCTGACGGATGAAAGGTATCTGACAGTCATACTGCGGCTGGTCGAGCGAGGGCTGCGACCACTTCAACTGCTCCAGTCCGTTCACACCTTCGAAGTTCACCACATTGGGATATGTGCGGTTCAGGCCGGCGGGCTTGAAGGCACCGTGGAAGTCGAGCAAGAGCTTGTACTTGGCAGCCACCTCGGCAGCGCGATAGTAGAAGTCGGTCATCAGCTGGTCGTCGCGATCCATGAAATCGACCTTGAAACCTTTGATTCCCATTTTGCTGTAATGCTGGCATACGCGCTCCAACTCGCGGTCGAAGGCCCAGTAACCTGCCCAGAGGATGAGGCCCACGTTCCGCTCTTTGCCGTATGCGACGAGTTCCGGCAGGTCGATTTCCTTCACCACCTGGAAGAGGTCGGCCTGTCGGGTCACAGCCCATCCCTCGTCGAGGATGATGTATTCGATGCCCTTCTGTGAGGCGAAGTCGATGTAATACTTGTAGGTATCGTTGTTCCGCCCGGTGACGAAGGGCACACCGCCCAGGTTCCAGTCGTTCCACCAGTCCCAGGCCACCTTGCCGGGCTTTATCCACGAAATGTCATCTACGCGGCAGGGAGCTGCCAACACATACGAGAGATTGTTCTCGGCCAGTTCGATATCCTGACGGCCCACCATCGCGATGCGCCAGGGGAAGGAACGTGCGCCCTCTACCTTAGCGATAAATGGTTCGCTGCTCTGCACCAGCATCTGCGCGTTGATGTGTCCGCCCTGCTTCACCTCCTTGGGATAAGGCGCATTCACACCTTGGAAGCTCTGTCCTTTTGCCTGCAGATAGAGGCCGGGGTAGTTCTCGAGATGCGTCTCGGTGAGGCAAAGCTTGACGCCTTCGCCGGCATCCACGACAAGCGGCAGGAAGCTGTAACGGCGGTTGTCGAGCTTGGAGACGGGTTCGGTCGTGTAGGTGTTCTCGAACGAGTTGAAGAACTGCTTCTCGGGATGGTTCTCGTCGAACTTGTCTTCGCGCACATAGGGGACAATGCAGGTATAGTCGCCAGCCAGACGGTATTCCACACCCTCGTGCTTGATGTTGATGGGCTTCTGACCACTATATATAAAGCGGTAGGCAACGCCTTCGTTGTAGGCGCGGAACTCAACGGCATAGTCACCCTTGAAGTTGAGTACGAGGGTGTTGCATTCGTCTTTCATCGATGCCTGGCGCGTGAGCGGCGAGGGAATCTGGTTGCGGATGCTGCCCGGCTTGTTGCCTGCGAGTTTCGATGCGCCCCACTGGGTGCCGTCGGTCAGTGTCATGCCAACGGCTGAGGGAGCTATCACCTGCCGTCCATCCACCTGAATATCATAGGTGAGTGTCTGCCCGGCTGTGATGTTCGACTTCACTTTCCCGTCGGGCGAGGCCAGCGTGAAGGTTTTCTGTGCCCAGAGGCCGGAGCTCGCCATCAGGCACAACGTACAGAATAGGATTCGTTTCATAGCTTTGGTTATTTAATCAGTTTCTTCACTTCTTCACTACCTTCACGCCGCGTGGAGCCTTGATGCTCGAACGGACGCTTCCGTCGGCCTGCTTCTCGTGGCGAATCTTGATTTGTCCGTAGGGCGTGGGATAGGTGCCCTCGGCCCATTCGAGGTTGCCCAGATGAGGCTCGATGCGCACCTTCTTGCATCCGGGTTCGAGCACTTCGACACCCAGCACATGATGGCTCATCCAAGCTGTCGGCCCGCTGGCCCATCCGTGACAGAGGCTGTGGCGGAAGCCTACGTAACAGTAGCCTCCGAAGTCGCCGTGAATGTCATCCTTGCCCTCGACTGGGAACTCGTCAATGCGGGTGGCGTTCTTGGTCCATTCGAGGTCGAAGTCCTCCCAGAACGTG
>JAEEGL015932020.1_pt1 | contig 11797 bp, 14 predicted proteins | sample 9134231 | NCBI WGS metagenome assembly JAEEGL01 (sample SAMN16246548, study PRJNA631951) | gut metagenome | biome: gut microbiome; feature: rumen; material: fiber-attached | host: Bos | place: Iran: Karaj | collected 2018-10 | reverse complement strand
CGGCGCGTGCATCGACTTCGAAAACGCCGCTCTCTACGGCAAACAGAAGGCTCTGGACCTGAAGAAGAAATCTTGCTATTAAGATATGGTTGACGTAGCACAGAGAAGAAATAAGGCAGTTGAGCTGTTCAAGAGCGGCTTCAACTGCGCCCAGGCAGTGGCGATAGCCTACAGCGACGTGCTTGGCATGTCCGACGAGGAGGCAGCCAAGGTTTCCGGCTCGTTCGGCGGCGGCATGGGACGAATGGGTGAGGTGTGTGGAACGCTTTCCGGAGCGTTCATGGTCATGGGGCATCTGATTCCTGTCGTCGACCCTAAGGATGCGGCTACGAAACAGGCTAACTATGCAGCGGTGAGGGAACTTGCCGACAAGTTCAAGGCGGTGTTCGGCAACATAAGGTGCGCCGACCTGTTGCAGGAGAAGAAAATCAGGCATACGCCTTCGCCTGACGACCCCAACGCCGAGTTTTACGCCAAGCGTCCGTGCGCATTTTATGTGGCTGTGGCTGCGGAGTTGGTTGGGGAGCGCATAAACCAATGGGATAATAATTAAGGTGTTAGATAGCAAAAGGCAATGCGATGAGCATTGCCTTTTTTGTTTTCGCATGTTCATTTGTTTTACCAGTTTGTCTTGTTCCTGTTTTGTATTAATTGGGTTTGAAAGGTTTCATTTAAAAATTATAGAAAATAGTTTTCCAATGCTTGCTTTTTTTCAGTTCAATTTCTAAATTTGAAATGTTCCTTTGCCGAAGTCTATGTGGGATAGAGGCTGGGGATAGACATAAATAAAGGCGTTTACTATGGCGCTTTGTGTTTGACGCTCAAGAATCTAGCAGTTCAAAAGTCATCAGTCAGAAACAAAGCAACGGTTGACGCCCATCGGGTGTGTATAAGCGACATTCCGACTCTGTTGCCGCATGTTCATGTGGCAGGTTAGGTCGCATTCTATTTATACATATCGGCGTGGGCTTCGGCGTTGCTCGTTCAGACTGATGGGCAATGCTAGAGCCTTTGAGCGTGGAACGAGCGACTGAAAGTTCCCACGCTTTTTTTATGCGCATAAGTCAAATTCGGAATAAAGGATTATGAAGAAGCTGATAGCCACACTGTTATTTGTTACTGCGACCTTTAATTATGGAGCTCACGGTAATTCGGGTCAGATGGTATATGTCTGTACAGGATCTACTGCGTATGCGTACCATAAAAACTTGAATTGCAGAGGATTGAATAGATGTAAAGCTCAAATTAAACGTGTGACATTGTCAGAAGCATATATTATGGGGCGAAATAAGCCATGTGGCTATTGCTATAACTGATTTTATATAAGACATAAAACAATAACATAACTTAATACAAAGAATATGGGTGAAAACAATTATTTGAAAATCGTTTATTTGGTCTTTTTTCTTGCATTGGCTTCTGTTAGCTGTTGGGCAACAGCTTCTTCGTTGCGATTGTTGTGGCCTGATTTTCCTGCTGTCTTTTGCTGGATTGTAACTATCGCTTTTTTCTTTTTGGCTTCTTATGGCACGATGTTGATAGTTAAAAGCTTCAGCAAGGGCTGGGTGGAGAATCGTTACTTGAAATTATTCGGTGGTCTGTTGCTGTTTTTAGTCTTTTGGCTTGCATTTAGTATGCCTACCAATACACATACATTCTTCTATAATTTGGTAGTAAACGATGTGTATAATCAGGATGAGATTCGCACAGTGGGTTATCTTAATCAGATTTCTAAGAACGAAGGGGGGGAACGTATGCTTAATATGAGAATAGAAGAGTTTAAATGGAAAGTAAAACAAAAACTTGATGATTTAGAAGCGGAGATAAAAAATAGCGCAAATCCTGGATTTGGACCCAAGGCAAAAAAAATATTTAAGGATTTTGCAGATTTACTTGAAGTCCCATCAATAGAGCCATTGTCTTATAGAGGCACATCAGATCAAGATAAGGAAAAACTTAAAGATGCTTATAGAAAAAAAATTTATATGCTTCGTGATTCTAAAATTGCAGCCATGAGGAATGGAATGCAAAAACCATCAGCGGATTCAAGAAAGAGGGCGGAGATAGCAATGAAAAACTTAGAGTTGTCTTCAAAATATCTCAGAGAAAAGAAATGGGATTTAAAGAATCCAGATGATGTGGGGAAGGTGAATGAGCAACTATCTTTAGGATACAATATAATAAAGAACAATAAGGATTTCATCTATTGGTCTCCAAAAAATGACGAATTACATTATACACAGGAAAATACAGTTACAGATGTTAAGCGTTTGGTGTCTGTCTTTGATGTGTGGAAAGATTTTCTTGCAGGAAAATATCAAGGCTCGCCATTCATTTATTGGATAATTCTTTCTGTGTTGATTGACCTTGGGGCGTTCCTTTTCTTCGATTTGCTTTTTAAAAATAGAGATTAACAATAAAATATAGTACTATGCCAGATTTTGATATTAAAGGAACGTCAAATCCAGTTCCAACACCTTCACATGCGTCATCAATAGCAGAGCCCCAAGGTCAAACTATTGGTAATCCAGATCCAATAGGTATTACGATTGCTGATAAAAAAACTCCGATATTGGTCTTTTTTGGTCCACCGCAATGTGGTAAGACCATGTCTCTTGTACGCATGACGCGTTATCTTATAGCAAAAGGTTTCACAGTAAACCCCAATCGTAATTTTCGTTCAGCTAACGACGAGAGATATCAATCTCTCTGTGATAATTTTAATGACATAATACTTTCAGACAAAGCGCAAGACTCAACGAATCTTATTGATTTTTTATTAGTAGAGGTGCGGTATAAAGGGAAAAGTATTTGCCAAATTCTTGAAGCTCCGGGTGAAGGCTATTTTGATCCAGACGATCCAGATCGAAAGCCTCCCTTCCGAAAATATGTAGATGCAGTCATCACTAGTCCGAATCGCAAGTTGTGGATTATAATGGTTGAGCCAAACTGGATGTCTGAAAAGATGCGTATGAGGTATGTAGAACGTATTAAGCATCTTAGGATGAAGACGAAATCTTCTGACGATTTTTTGTTTTTGTATAATAAAATTGATGATACTCAGTTGCAACTTTCTGATAATGAAGTTAATGTGGATCAGGCTGTCAAAGATGTGGAAAATCTTTATCCTGGAATTTTTGAGCCATTCAGAGATAAGCGTCCGATATTCTCTTTGTTTGGAGGGTATAATTGTGATTTTGCCCCGTTCACAACAGGTACATATTATAAACATGATGGTGGTGTAGTGTATCAAGAAAGTTCTGATACTTATCCTGAAAATTTGTGGAGAATAATTCGAAAGAAATTGTAATTACAGAATTGATTACTTAAAACATAAGTCATGAATTATGAAGTGAGCTTTTTCGGCGTGACTACAGGAAATGAAGTTTATTCGCTCCAAGCAGTTGATAGAAATTATTATAGTTCCTTTTATTCGAAGAAAGTGTCGAATGAAAATGGGATGTGGATAGAGGCGAGAAAGTCAGAAGAAATTCCGTATGTCTATTATACATACGTAATACGTGAAAAAGTATCGGGGATTGACGCTCGATCTGGTAGTAATTTTGGATTGTCATTGCGATTGTCCGAATATTGTCGAGATGTGTTTAGTGTGTATGAGATTCTGGATGCGACATTCAATCGTTTTTTCAGAAATGTAGTATTACAAGTCCGCGAAGGTGGAAGTTGTGCTTTTTTGAAAAGCATCAGAGATTTTGGAGAGAGTAAACATAAAGAAATAGAGCAGTTTGTCGGAAATCAGTTGCAGAATTTGCTTGGCGAAGGTGATTTCGCTCCCGTAAACATCAGTGGGAAAGAATATTTCACTCCAATGAATTTGCTTGAAGCAAAGTATTATAAAACAGAAATAGAGGCAGCTCTTGCAAATGGTTCTGTATTCTTGTCAGAAAAAGAACCAACCAGAAGCATAGGGCAAGAATTTAAGAAAAAGGAATTGGAGATTTCTGAATTGCAAAACGGTATAAAAGAAAAGGAGGAGGAGATGGCAAAAAATAAGCGACGTTATGAGAAGCAAATTTCTGATAAGGAAAGAGAGTTGGAGCAAACAAAAAAGGAGACGGATGACAGTAAGGAGAAACTGAAGCAAATAAAGAAGATTGTAGAAGGAATACCTCTTGAGAACATGGTTGTTGGCACAGAAGAAACTCAATCAGAGCCAGATTTGTTTCGAAGCAAGAAGGATATAGTGCTGGCGGTAGTGCTGACATTTCTGTGCTGTCTGTTGATTTATGCTCTGTTTCTGCGTAGTGGTAAGCCAGAGCCCAATGGCGAGCCTACTGTTATTGAAAATCCGTGTGGTGTAGATTCGGTAAACCAAGACTCTTCTGTGGTTCAAACTGATTCGACACAAAATAGAAATTGATTATGAGAGATGGTGATACAACAAAGAAATTGAAGGCCGGCATAATTGTATTGGTAGTAATACTAATAACAATTATTGTCGGTTCAAGGTCGTGTGATTCAGAACCGGCATCAGAAAACGCAACGCCTTTGTTTGATTATGATGAGAGTACAGAGGAAGTAAATGATTACGAAGAAACATCTGCCCATTCTGGTGATATAGTAGAAGTTCCATTTGAATATGATAGTAGTGGGTTGAAAGTAGTCAAAGTGAAAATCAATAATACCTTGACGATAGACATGATTATAGATAGCGGATGCAGTTCTACGTTGATATCGCTGGCAGAAGCTAATTATCTATGGGATAAAGGTGTGTTGACTAAGAATGATTTCAAAGGCAATACAAAATTGAGGCTGGCTGATGGAAAGATTGTAAATAATATGGTGTTCAATTTGAAAGAAATCGTTATTGGCGACAAATTGGTGGCTCATAATGTAGAAGTATGCGTGTCAGACAATGTTAATTCGGGATTGCTCCTTGGTAATGAAGTATTGGACAGGGCGGCTTCATATACAGTTGACACAGAAGCTAAAGTCATAAAATTTCAGTTGAAGTAAGAGAGTAGCTATGAATTTTGAATACTACATATTTGAAAAAGTGGGGAAGGTCTATACGCAAGAACCTAATGAAAGTTTTGTGGCTGAAGTTATAAGCAAGTCAGAGAAACTTTCTGTGGGAAAGGATTGCTTTGTGACTCATCGTGATGGCTCATTGTTGTATTATATTGTATTTATTCATGGCGCAAAAAAGGAATACCGAGGGATATGTATCGCTTTAAACGGCGTATATGCGTTATCTCCGATAGATTTATTAAAAAAAATCAGACAGAAACGAGATAAGAAGTCTCCGTTAATCAGAGAGGATATAGGTGAGATTATAGAAGGAGTCAAATGGGGAGTGCTACCGGCTTCTGATTTGTCATTGTCGCAAGATAAAATGCGCGAATTCCAATCTTGCGGTGAACTAGGGATTCTTGAAGCAACAGTTCAATACCCCTATGTTTTAATCTATTGTGATAAGTCTGTCAAGGAATCTGGTGATGTTAAGACAGTAGAGGTAGAAAAAAAGCCAGTTGGTGATGCTAATAAATTGGAAGAGAGTGGTGTGGCAGAGCATGAGCAAGAGAATGTGAAAGAAGAGCAGATTGCTGTTGTAGATAAGTTTTTTGAAAAAGTTATTGATAAAGAAAATCAATCTGAAGGGAATAGTACGCAAGATGTTGAGGAAGAAAATGGTTTGGTAAAGCCCCAAGAGCATATTAAGGATGCTGACAAAAAGAATGGTATTAAAGAACCGAAGAAAGGTGTTGACAAGGCTCCTGCCCCTGTGCCAGAACCTTCACCGCCACCCCCGCCTGAGCCAACGTCTCATGGAGGAATATCAATATCAATAATACTGTCAACTCTTATTGCGTTGGGAATCATCCTTTATAAAAAGGAGGTATATGAAGAAAGGAATAAAAAGGCGCTAACAGAGCATAGAGAGAAAGAAAAAATAAAATTAGACTCTCTTGTTCTTGAACTCAATAAGATTAACCAATCTACAGATTCTGAAAATGAACAAAAAAAGAATGAGTTGTCGAAATTCAAGAAAGATGCGAATGAATATATAAAAAGAGATGTCAAAAATATGGATGTTAAAGCACTAGATAGTCTGCTTAATTTCTGCGAAGAATCTATGAAAGAAAATGATGAAGATAAAGAATTAGAAAGAATAAAGGGAAAATTGGAAACGCATAAAGCACAAAGAAAAGCATACGAAGCAAAACTTAAAATAAAATAATATGAAAAATATAATTAAAATTATTGTACCTGTTTTATTGGGTGTTTTATTAGTCGTTTTATTATGCTTGTGCAAGTCAAGTAATAGTAATGTTCAAGAGTATGGGGAGGCTGCAGAAGAGGCTACAGATAAAGTCAAGGATTCATCATTGAATTCGCTAATTGTGGCATGGGATGCTTATTTGGAAGCAGATTCCCTCTCAAAAGCAAACGAAGAACCAGTCAGTGATGAACTTAGGGATGTGCCTAAGATCATTTGCGACAAACTTTTGGCATTGGACGCGGATTTGCAGGGAAAAACCGATTCCGCTTCGCTTGCATTATCAGAAACCTACCTTAGGTTTATCGAAGATATTTATAAAGTAGTAGGAAAGGATTCTGGTGTGAAATTGGATAACTATGGAAGAGTTGTCAGGCTCACACACGACAAGTATGGAGAAGAGATACCAACAGGAGAAGCTATTGCAGGATGGAAGGTCAGACTGTCAGATGCGTATGTAGAAGAAGGAAAGTCAGCTGTAGGATTATGGCAACTTGACGGAAATTCCAAAGAGAAAACAAGAGCTAATAGTGATTTTAAAAAGGCTTTGGAGCTTAATCCCCAAAATAGCGAAGCAGAAAAAGAATTGGAAAAGATTTATTGAGGATGAGAAAAGTATCTTTGGTCATAATTGTTGGATTGTTGCTATGTGGTGTATCGGCTTTTGCGGAAAGCTGTTACAAATCAAGGGTTGAGACTGGCGACTATGCTATGAATGGAGCTCAGTACGATAGGGCCATTGCCTATTATGAGGCGGCGAAAAAGTGTGTCGATGCTCCTCAGGATTTAAGAAGCCTAAATAGGAAAATAGCGAATGCTAAAAGTAAAAAGGAAGAGCTCGAGAATAGAATAACTGTTTCTTTGACTGATATTTCTTTTGAAGCCTCAGGTAATTATTCCAAATCAATACAAGTGACTTCGCGCCGCAGATGGAGTTATAATGCTTCGCAAGTCCCATATTGGCTGACTGTTGATAAAGTTAATAATTCCCTGACTGTATCCTGTGCGGACAACAAGGTGACTCAATCAAGATCTTTTGAATTAGTTATTTCTAATGGTAAAGGCGTCAATAAAAAGATTCTTATTGAGCAGAAAGCTAAAAAACAGTCGTACATAAGCCTTTCTGAATACAACTTGAGGTTCTCTGGCGAGGGTGGTTCTGCGCAGCCAATAGCAGTTTATACGGATGCGGAGAACTTTACGGCGAAGGCGGATAAGAATGGATGGTGGCTTGATGTGAAGAGATATGGAACAGATGTTCATATTACAGCATATAAGAACACGATGAAATTTGAACGAGATGCTAAGGTCAGGGTGGTGACAGATGATGGCAGCGCTGTGACAATTGGTGTTACTCAAGAGAGAAAGCCTCATTCGACAGTCTTGAGGTCAATAGGTCTTAGAGGTGGTGGAAGTATAGAAGCGTTTTTGCAGTTTAACCTTAAAGAAAGGGCGCGTTTTGATATGGGTTTTGGAAGATGGAATCAAAGTGAAGCATGGGGATTGACAACAACTTGTGATTATATGTTTTTGGATGGTCGAAATTGGAATTCATACATAGGTGCAGGTTTGGCTTTTGGAATAGAATCAGGTAAGTATGGTCTTATAGGAGCTGTTGTTGGAAATTTAGAGTTGGAATACATTGGACTTGATCCTGTGGGAATAGCGATAAGCTATACACCCAAAGCCGGATATGGAACTAAGGGCGCGTTCTTTAGTGATTATATCAATTTCAACGTAGTCCTGAGATATTATTTAGATTGGTTAGATCATAGGTGATTCGTTCTAAACATTGATTTGAAAACCTTTAAATCATAAATATTATGAAGAAAATAGTTTGTTCGTTTTTATTGTTGTTGTCCTCAACATAGCTTTTCGCAGAAGCAGATAAGGGAGTTGTTTGTCTTAAAATCCGTGGATGTGACTATATGATAGTGTGCACAAATAATTATTATGCGGTGGTAGAAGATTATTATGATAATTGTGAGGAGGGGGATGTGCTTATAGCGGACTTCAAATCATATGGCTTCAGGGATGCTTATAATTTAACAAGAAGCAAAAGTGTTCGTGTTTATATTGAGGATTGGGAATATAGCGAAAACTCCGCTGTGAGTAAATGAAAAAATAAATGTAGATAATTGATTTTGAGAGTTTTAGTCAAAAATAGATTATTATGAAGATCACATTGTGCTTGTTTGTGGCTCTCTTTTCTATTTGCATACCTTCACCAATCTATGGTGAAAACTACAAAATACAAGCTAAATACTTCTGCACAAGGGATAATGAGACTGAAGTATACTCAAAATGGGTGCCATCTGATATAGAGGGTTCTATATCTTCAGATGACAATGTAATCGTATTATACACCAAGGAGATACAGGTGTACTACATAGATGAGGTAAACGAAGATAGACCAGACGGAACGTATTTCTTATGTACAGATAAAAATGGTATTAGAATTAGAGTTAGATTGCAGTATGATATTTATAAGAACTGTAATGGATTGACACATCTATATGTAGACTACGATGATTATACATGGGGATACTTAGTTGAGATAACCAAAAGGTGATGTAAGAAATATGTATCATAATAGAAGATTTAAAACATGTCCCAAATGTATGGATGATGATCTGATAGAAAAGGTATACAAAAAGGTATACGAAAATTAATATTTATGCTCCACACAAAAAACGCAAGCTCAACGGCTTGCGTTTTTGTTGTCTTTTTCTTTCCCCTTTTTTCACACCTCCACTTGCTTCAAAATCTTATTTTCTAAGTTTCTTATTGACAATACGCCGTTGTCGAGAATGGCGAAGGTGGGGACGTTGTTTTCCTTAGGGAAGGTGATGGAGCCGGTGTTGCAGATGACTTTGCCGTCGGCGGTTTTGTCGAGTTTCCAGATGTGCGTGTGTCCGCTTATGAACATGTCGAACGAGGCTCTTGGCAGCGACTCCGCTGTGTACTTGTGTCCGTGTGTCAGGAATATCCTTTTTCCGCTCTCCATGACGATGGAGTAGTCCGCCATCATGGGAAACGACAGCAGCATCTGATCGACTTCGGAATCGCAGTTGCCTCTGACGGCTACGATTTTGTCCGACAGACTGTTGAGCGCCTCGGTTATGCCCTTTGGGTCGATGCCTTCGGGTATGGAGTTGCGCGGTCCGTAGTTGAGCATGTCGCCCAGGATGAGCAGCATGTCGCAGCTCTCGCGGCGGAAGGTTTCAAGCACGGTCTGGAGCCTCGGCAGCGAGCCGTGTATGTCGGAGACTATCAGGTACTTCATGGCGTTTTACGAATTCATTATCTGTTCGATGTAGTCCAGCAGCTCGGTGCGTCCTTCGGCAGCCGACGACGATGTGATGAATATAGGCGGCAGCTCCTCCCACTCCTCAAGCAGTTTCTTCTTGTATGTCTCGGTGTTGGTCTTAAGTCTGAGTTTTGATAGCTTGTCGGCTTTGGTGAAGACGATGGAGAACGGCACTCCGTTGGCTCCGAGGAATCGCATGAACTCGAGGTCGATTTCCTGCGGCTCGTGGCGGCTGTCAATGAGCAGGAACAGGTTGTACATCTGTTCGCGGTTGAGCACATAGTTGTCTATCATCTTCTTGAGCTGCTCCCTCTGTGTCTTGCTTCGCTGCGCATAGCCGTAGCCCGGCAGATCGACGAGATACCAGCTTTTGTTTATCAGGAAGTGGTTTATGAGCAGGGTTTTTCCTGGTGTTGACGATGTCTTGGCGAGTCCCTTGTGTCTCGTCAGCATGTTTATGAGCGACGATTTGCCGACATTCGAGCGGCCGATGAACGCGAATTCAGGCATGTCGCCTTCAGGACATTTTCTTACGTCTGTGTTGCTTATTACGAATTCAGCTTGTTTTATTTCCATATTTTCAGATTTTTCTTTTGTTTTTATTGTTGGATATGAGCATCATTCCGGCTATGGTCAGCAACGCGTTGAGCATAAGCAGCTCGTAGCCGAATTTATAATCGAAGCAAGTCCTTGATGTATAGTCGATAGCGGCGATGATGACAGGCGATAGAATCGCTATCCAAGGCATATACTTGTCCTTGATGGCGCGCTTGGTGAACAGTCCGTAGATGAACATGCCGAGCAGCGGTCCGTAGGTGTACGACGCGAGGCGGTAGATAGTGTCGATGATGCTGTTGTCTTTACCGAACTGGTTAATAGCCATGATGATGATGAAAAACACGATGCAGGTGAATATGTGTATCGCTTTTCTGGTCTTGTTCTGCTTCTTGTGGTTTATGTTGTTTATTCCGATTATGTCCACAGAGAACGACGTGGTGAGCGACGTCAGTGCGGAGTCGGCGCTGGAGAACGACGCAGCCACGATGCCGATGATGAAGAACACCGACACCGACAGTCCGAGCTGGTCGCTGGCGAACATGGGCAGCAGCTGGTCACCGGCCTGCGGAACGGCTATGCCTCTGGCTTGGGCGAGGAACACGAGCAGCGCGCCGAGCGAGAGGAACAGCAGGTTGACCGGCAGAAAGCACAGTCCGTATGTTATCATGTTCTTCTGCGACTCCTTGAGCGTCTTTATCGAGAGGTTTTTCTGCATCATGTCCTGGTCGAGTCCTGTCATGACGATGACGATGAATATGCCGCTGAAGAACTGTTTCCAGAAGTTCTGTGTCGAAGCCCAGTCGCTGAACACGAATGTGCGCGACATCTCGGACGCGGCGATATTCTTAACCGCCTCGGCTGTGGTCCAGTCTAATTCCCTTATGACATTGACGATAATCATCACAAGCGCGCTGAGCAGCACGAGCGTCTGCAGCGAGTCGGTCCAGATGATAGTCTTGATGCCGCTCTTGAATGTGTAAAGCCAGATGAGGAAAATGATGATAGCCACCGACAGCGGAAACGACATGCCGAACTTGGCGAACACGAGCGAGTGGAGCAGCGTGACCACGATGAAAAGGCGCGCTGCGGCTCCTGTGATTTTGGACAGCAGGAAGAAACTGGCTCCGGTGCGGTAGCTGCATGAGCCGAGCCGCTGGTCGAGGTATTCATAGACCGTCGTGAGCCTGAGTTTGTAGTAGATGGGCAGCAGCACATAGGCTACGATGATGTAGCCGAAGACGAATCCGATGCACATCTGCAGGTAGGTGAATCCGATGCTTGTCACCATGCCAGGAACAGAAACGAATGTCACGCCTGAAATCGATGTGCCTATCATGCCGAAAGCCACGATATACCAAGGCGATTTCCTGTTGCCCAGGAAGAAGGCTTTGTTGCCGTCGTTCTTCTTGCCGGTAATGAACGAGACGAGCAGCAGCAGGGCGAAATATCCGGCGATTATGGCGAGGATGGTGTATTCGGAAAGCATTGTTTATCGGTTGTTATTCTGTGTAAAATCAAAGTTATTTCTTTTTCGTACATTTGCAAGATATGTGAAATGACGAATCTTCACAAAGATACAATAATTTGAGTAAATGAACGACGAACAGTATCCTTCGCAGTTGCTGCAGAACGCGGTTGACGAGTTCTCCAAACTGCCCGGCATAGGGCGCAAGACAGCGCTCCGTCTG
>JAEEGL015093630.1_pt1 | contig 11797 bp, 9 predicted proteins | sample 9134231 | NCBI WGS metagenome assembly JAEEGL01 (sample SAMN16246548, study PRJNA631951) | gut metagenome | biome: gut microbiome; feature: rumen; material: fiber-attached | host: Bos | place: Iran: Karaj | collected 2018-10 | reverse complement strand
GGCGTTGAGGAAGGAAAAGATCGCGGTCGACGGCAAGCTCGTTTTCGGCGATACCTCCATCCGTGTCATGCCCGACGAGAAGGGGAACGAGATAGTCGATCTGCGCACGGGCGCGGACAACCTGCGCGCGGCGGACTTCATGCTTGGCGAACTGCGCAAGTACACGGAGGACGCCGAAACCACCATCCTCTGCTCCATCGCGGGCGGGCGCAAGACGATGAGCGCAAACATATCCAACGGGACATTTCACAGGGGAATCCTTGCTATTTGCTAACCTCTGGAGTCGGCTATCATTTTAAGAAGTTTCTCGAATGCTTCGTCTAGTGTCGTACTGGGACTGAATGGGACTGCGGTTGTAATATTCCCTTTTTCGTTGAAATAAAACTGTATCTTCTGATAGGTCGTGGTGAAGAAGTAATAATTAACGTAGTACTGTTCAGGATGCTCCACAATGTTTGTGACGAGAACGTCGCATTGGCTTGCGCATTCCATTACGATGTTTTCGAGATATTCAAGAGAAGAAGTGGAAGGAGTATACTCAAAACTACTGTCGGGTTTGGGAGGGGTATTTAGCCGCAGCAGGAGCTCGGTCGCTTCGGGAGTGATAGGTTTTGTTATAAGAACGAAAGGTCGGAATGTACCTTTCTTGTCGTGGACGGTGTCGTAACGGAATACTTTCTCACCGATTTGGATGCTATATGATTCTTGCCAATCCTTTGATATGACATTTGTGATTGTTTCGTTGTGCCTTAGTATCTTCGACACTTCGAAGAATTTTATGCGTTTGCATGGAGCGGTGGAGTCGGAATGGTATGGCGTTTTCTGCAGAGTACTAGTTTGCTCATTTGCTTGACATTCAGGCTCCATAGCTGAGATGGATTGTGTCGCTTTGATGTCAAGGGATGAGAGTGGCGATGCGTTGGAGTAGTTTGCCATCATCAAGCGCTTAGTCGCGCGTGTCAATGCAGTGTAGGTCCATCTCAGTGACTGGGTGTCTAGGCCTTTGCGCCCGGTGAAATCGACGATAACATTATCCCATTCCCCGCCTTGTGCCTTGTGACAGGTTATGGCGTAACCGTATTTGACTTGTATTGCGTTGAAGTAAGGATCGTGATGCAATGCAAGGAGGAATTCGTCACGGTATTCTTTTCTGCTTAGATGACGATGCCGATTGAAGAATTCTGAGAAGAGAGCCTTGGATTCAAGGTCGGTGATGTTTGGGGAGGGGCTGTCAAGAAGTCCGGAGAATATCTTCACCGAAACGATGTTTCCAGACTCGTGGCGGATTTTGACGTCGCGAAACCTGAGTTCGACTCTGTCCTCACCGACAAACGCGATCTTTGTTTCTTCACCTCCCACATCTAGTATATAGCAGAATTCTCCATTGAACATGCTGATTTCGTCTCCAATTTCGTTGTTGCAGATGTTGTAGACGTTTCTGACGACAAGAAGTTTGTCACCTGCGACAGGTTCGGGATGCTCTGGAAATCGAATCTTTCTTATGGCGGCATTGTATTTCGCCGCATCTGCGTTTGAGTATGTTATGATGATTGTGTTTTCCCAGTCGCGGGCACATTCGATTATGGCGGTTGCAGGGGCTATGTCTGAGAATTCACCGTCTGATTTTCGGAGACTGATATTGAATCTGTCTTTTCTTTCTTTGAATATATTGTCTCTTAAAGTCATTGCGTTTTCAAGGATTAAGCTTCCTTTGCCTTGCCGCATAACCTGTGTGAGCGATGCTGTTTTGAAAGAGATTCTCTTTTGGCGAAAGAAATCCCCGGAAAGGGCTGCGGAGAAAGAATCCGTTACGGGAGGTAACTGCGCATCGTCCCCGATGAAGATTATCTGCCCTCCGTTTTCAAGTCCGGCAAATTCTATTAGGTCATCCATAAGATTGTCCGAACCAAACTGGAATCGTTCGTCTCTGTCGGTTTTTGATGAGATCATCGACGATTCGTCTACGATCACTATGGGTTTGTCGTATTTGTATCGACAGACAAGTTTAAATACAAGTTTAGTGACTTGATTTTCGGTGTCTACTGAGAGCTCGAAATTCTCATCTTCTGAATAGTTGATTTCCTCAGTCTTCTTGGTGTAAATTCCTTTGTGAATTGTGCACCCCATCTGTGTTTTGTCCTGAAGAACCTTCGCTGCACGGCCTGTTGGCGCGAAAAGCATATATGGGCGGCTCCCTTTTTGCGCCTGTAAATGTTCAAGCAATGACTTAAGTAGTGTGGTCTTTCCTGTACCAGCATATCCCTTTAGGATAAACACGCTCGTATCGCTGGCGATAAATGTGATGATGGCGTTTAGTGCAGATTGTTGTTCGCTAGTTAGTGTCATGGGTACATTCCTCTAGTCAATTGATTTACGAAGGAAGTCTATTACTGCGGCTTTATTTTCATCACTGGCTATGTCATGCTTGTAAACAAGTGCGATCTGACGGGTAAAAGGTGTCAGTTCTGGTAACGTATATGCTTTGACTACAGAAGAAGATAAGCCAGTGGAGGCTTTCTCTGGAAGAATGGCGGCATATTGCCCTGACTGTACGGCTGCGTACATTTGTGTCATTGATGAACAGTTGAAGGCGAAAGTCCCATTGAATGCTGAAAGAAATGTGCTCATTGCCTTTGCGTATTCGCCATCGCCCGTCAACGTGCAGAAGGGAAGTTGGCTTATAGATGGAATAATGTTTCTCGTGGATGTGCCTTTGTTTAGGTTGAGCGGTACAAAGAGCCGATAACGAATTTCCCCAATGGTTTCGCAGATAAGATCTTGTTGGTGAACGGCCGATTTTCTGACGATACCAGCGTCAAGTGTTCTACTTTCGACTTTCTGGATAATGTCGGCAGTTGAGTAACTGTATGATATTAGTTGCGTCTTAGGTAGGATTTGTGCAAATGATTTCATCTTTGGCAAGATTTGCCATTGGAAAATTGAGTCACCGACACCAAGAGAGAATTTCTGGGGAAGGTTACGTACTGTATGAAGAAATGATTCAAGCTTTCGAAAGAAATCATTACCAATTTCTGATAGTAGTTGGCCCGCTTCTGTCATTTCTATTGTCCGTCCGCTTCTTCGATATAAGTCGGTTCCAGTGTACTCGCTCAACTCTTTTAGTTGTCGACTTGCAAGGCTTTGTCTGACAGGGTCGTCACCGACAGCTGCCTTTATGCCATGTAATCTTGTTACTTCACACAGCAAATGCAGCCTTTCAAATGATATCCCTTTATTCTCTAAAACGTATTCGTACATCCTATTACTCCTTACCGACAAGTAATATATCACAACTGATTTATGCATGTCAAGGTCAAGTGAGATGTGGTATAATATCAGTCGCAAACGACTTACTAGGAGCAAACATGATAAAGCGAATCCAAATCAAGAACTTCAAGTGCTACGGGGAGCCAGGGGCTGATTTCCCTTTAAAACGAATTAATTTTATCTTCGGAGACAATAGTGCCGGCAAGAGCACATTCCTTCAGTTGCTTCGAATGGTGTCCAATTGTGAGACGGATGCAATTTCTGACAATTTCAAGAAGTATGTGTTTTGTGGGGAGGAGGAACGGCAGATCAAGCTGAGAATAACGGCTTTTGGGAGAAAAGAGGAAAAAGAATCGGAAGTCGCGCAGAGAATAGGGAGGACACATGATTTGTCCGATTTGACTGGCGGGAGGGAACTTGTTGTAACGGAAGACGAGCAATGTCCTGTTTATGAATATGTTCTGTCCAAGGGCAGGAGAACCCCTCTTGAGTACATAGGTTGGGTTTCTGGCGATGAGTATCTTAAAGGCAACCATGATGGCATTCATAAGGCTGGTACTGGGTTCGCCGAAGCAGAACGCCTTTTTAGGGAGCTCAGATACTTATGGATTCCACATGTGATACATGCTGAAGCTGCTCGTCCGACTAGATTTGGCAGTATGCCATCAGAGAAAAAAAGCAGTCTCGCAGAATCAACAGATGTTATGGTGTCTTCTGATCTTATAGAATATGTGGGCCGATTCTTCGAGGAGTTAGGAGTCCCCTACACCTGTATTGACAAGAATAATCTGAAGGATGACTTCTTTGGAGTAAAAGTCGAACGTAAGAACCTTGGAGCTGGTATTGATGGCCTATACAATACAGCCCTAAAATTATACGAGTGGAAGACATATAAAAAATCTATGGAGACTGGGAATCCTGATGACGTTTATGCGCTCCTTGCTCTTGAGGAACCCGAATCCCATGTGAACGAAAGGCAGATATCGCCGTTGATGAATTTCATTTTTAAGGAAGCGAGAGATTCTTCAAATGGACAGATAATCATTGAATGCCATAGTGAATTGATGGCGTTGAAACTTAAGAATTTTGTGCGTTCAGGATGGGTTACTCCTGATGACATTGCGGTTCTTGTCGCGTTGAGGACGGAAGAGGGGACGGTCATGCGGGAAATTGGGATGGACTCAAAGGGCAACTTTACTGACAGGTGGCCAGACGGCGGCTTCTTTAGCGCACGAACTCTGATTGTAGATGAGTTCTTCAAGTCAAGGACCAGGAAATGATTTTTCAGTATATAATTGATTGGAAGTCCTTGGGCAAATTGATAAATGCACCAGGCATATCCGACACTCAATTTGAGCGCATACGAGGACATTTGCAGTCGCTTAGAGAGAAAATCTATCAAAATGGCATATTGATATCGGATGACGGTACTATTTTGGAGGAAGATCTGAGAAATATAATTAATGACTTAAAAGGGTGCGAAGAAGATCCCGTATACTTTAATTTGCTTAGGGAAATGGAGTTATATGAAAAAGCCTATGAGGATCGTAGCTATAGGATTTGCATAGATAATCGTCATGGTAGTAATGTTGAGGCTTGTGCCTCAGCATGGTTTGAACATACGCGCCTTATTTCGCCACAGGGCGTAAAAGGTGGTGTTGTAATAACGGATGAGAGAATTCAACTGAGGAATTTCTCGATTGTACAGCTTGAGGATTATGACAATTCAGAGGTCGAAGAACTGAGAAAAAAATGGAGTAGAGGACTGACATTCAACCATCGGACACGTCAGGACTTCCGAGATTGTCTGTATGCCTTTGCGGCGGCATCCTGCAAATGGGTAGAGTTTGTCGATCCGTATTGGTTCTCCATAGGAGTTTCAAATGCGGGTGGTGGAGAGACTGCAAGACAAATGCGGTACAAGGAGTCTACGTCCTTGTTTCTTGGACCCTTTGTGCGTAATCCTGATATCGAAAGAATTGATTATATTACGCTTTGGCCGACAAAGACAAACGAGGATGAATATGAAGGATTCTGTTGTAATAAGCTGGAGGAACTGATGGAAAAGTTTGCAGCGACTAGAGGGCAGAGGTTGAAGGTAAACATAACATTACTGGAGAATGAAGGGCGAAGCAGATCGCATGAGTGCTTTCACAATCGTTTTATGATTAACAAAGACTATACAGTCGCTCTACTCAATGGTATGGATATTTGCGATACTTCGGGGAAGTTGGTTGAATTCCAGATGATTCTGTTTGGATCTACAACGGAGAATGATAATTTATCGCGTTGGCATATCGCAAATTTTGTAATGCACAATATAGAAGAAGAGGAGGTTGATGTTCAAAGACCATATAGGGTTAAAATCAGAGACAATCCTGAGATTACCCTATCATTGAACAGTCAGGAGTCTTGTTGACAATGAAACTAGATCTAGCCAGTCGAGCTGCATCTATGAGGGGTTCTACGGTGCAAGGAGATGTTGCAAAGGCGTCTTCCCCTGTTCAAAATGCCTTGACCGAGGCGATAGCGGAACTTTGCAGGAAAGATGTCGGTGAAGTGCTGGTAATCTTCGACAATATTACGGAGTATCCCCTTCAGTCGCTTTGGGTGAATTTCGCTCAGAGAAATATGCAAGATGCGGAAAGGCTGTGCTATGAAATGAGAAAACGTGGAGGGGTATCGGCAGTTTCGGCGTATTTTCTCTCAAAAATGCTTTACAATCTTGTTCAGGGGAAGAATGTTAAGGTGTTTGCCTGGTGTGCGCTAGATGCCATAAAAGCGCTACAAGGAGAGGAATACGAGAAGAAGGTCTCATACAGGGCACGAATCATCGGCATTGTAAAAGAGCTTAACGCGCTTGCTTTCGACAATAAGACAAAACCGGATAGCATTCTTAGACAACAAATATTGCACTACACGACAGTATATCTTGCGACAGAAGAGCATTTGGCTGTGGCGTTCTCGGAGCAGCGAACAAAATATCTGGAGAATCCTGAAGACCTTGATAACCTACGTTATCTCGGTTGGACTCTACATGACTGTATAAAGCAGTCTATTGAGACTCTTACGAATAAGAAACTAGTCGAGTTTTTTGCCAATGAGCTGTCTCGGCTGAAGTATCCAGAGGCGATGTCGGAGAAGGATCCGAAGCTTGTGAACTGCTACGATTCAGACCTTCGCAAGGCGAAGGAGTTTCTTGATGGTGTAGGGGAGGTTCGAGTCCTTGAAAGAAGTAACGATCTTAGTTCTGCCCTAGCGGCCGCAGAAAGTCTCGTGAAAGCGCAACCGAACAATGTCGCAGCACACTTGGCTCTGGCGAGGGTCTATGACAAGCTCTCACGCTACAGGGAGTCATTGAGGGAATATCTTGCAGCGGATAACATCACTCCTAATGACGACCGGGCACAGACCGGTATGGCATGGGCCTTTGTGCGTTTTGTTGGCGGAATGATAAAGGAAGGTAAATGGTCTCCAATTGTAGAGAAGGTGGTGCTTCGAGGGATCGCCCTTTTTGACAAGTTCTCGTTGTTGCAGAAGCCGTCACTCGTTTATTCCCAAATCATGCGGGTGCTTACCAAATGTGTTAGGGCGGCAGGTAAGGATGTCCCATGGGGCGTTGCGGGGAAATATGTCGCATTTGTAAAGGCATGGGGAACTGGAAACTTCACACAGAACGACTATAAACCGTTTGTGCCCAAGGATAAGCCCGATCAGGCATATTCATCACTGGTGGAAACGGTGACATCTACGCTTTATCGATGTGCCATTACCAATTCGCGTGAAGGTAAGGCGATTGTAAAGGATAACGAGTGGATCGTAGAGTTCGTGGGGACGTCGGTCGAGCGGTTCCCTGCGCAACAGTGGTATCCATACTACTACGGGAAACTCCTAGTAGAGCTGGGGCGGTGCGATGAGGCGAGAAAGTACATCATTAAGACCGCGCAACGGAAACTGAACGAGTTCTGGGTATGGCAGGTGTTGGCCGAGACGTATCCAGACAATGTCGACCGGCAACTTATGTGTCTTTGTCGTGCGGCATTGTGCCGTGTTCAAGAGGATACGTATCTAGTTGCAGTGCACGAAATGCTCGGGAAGGTTCTTCGTACCAAGGGGATGGATGCCGAGGCGTTGCTGGAGTTTGAGGTTGTCGATAAGCTGCGGGCTGCCAAGGGTTGGAAGCGCGCGTCGCGTGGTGAGGATTATGCTGCATGGTCTAAGAATTTAGTTCCTGCTTTGGACAATAGAAATTTGTACACAAAGTGGGCTGCACTTGCCGATGAAATAGTGATGGAAAGTCTTCCAAGCGTGAATGCAGTTGTAACGGCAAAGTATTTTGACCGAGAAAGAAAGGAGGCGATAGCTAGACTGTGGTGGTCTGCCGAAAATAGGAGTGGCCATGAAGTACGGGTCAAAGTCAAGAGGTTCCGATTACTGAATGACATCGAAGTCGGGGCTCCTGTTCGCGTCTGGTCGGATTTGATAAACGGGCATGAGACGGTACTAAAGGTTGAGCCGCGCGGCGATGGTGTGAAGTGGGATGCCTACCCAAAGACTCTTGGAGTGATAGTTGCTCACGACGAGCGGCGAGGACAGTCTGTCTTTGTGATAGATGACGAAGGTCGCGCTTGTGCTGGAGATTGGTTGAGAAATCCTCAAGTCAGGGACATGCCGCTTGGAAGCCTCTGCGACCTGATCATTATGACAAATAGGGGGCAGTGTGACTTGCTGGATTGCCGTTTGTCAGAAAACGGTTCTCTTCCTAGCTTCGCAAGGGAATACTCCGGCGGGCTGCGAATAGCGGAAGGGAAACGGTTCGGCTTTGTTGGCGATGTGTTCGTCCCAGTGGCTCTGATAGAAAGATGCGTTGGCGTTTCTGCTGGTGCCTCCGTACATGGCCGCGCAGCAAGGTCCTACGATAGGACGAAAAACAGGTTGAGTTGGAAGGCCGTAACCATTGAGGTTAATTCATGATTTTACGGAGGTTGGTGTCGTGCACGGTGAAAGTCCGTGTTTCTAACGGGGCTAGAAGGCCATCGGCTCCCCGTATTAAGAGGTCCATGGCGTCCGAGAGGGCGCAACGAAGACACGATTGAATACATTCCGCGACATCCAACCTCCTTTTCTTTTATTACTTATGAAATTCGACCAATACTTCAGTCTCTTTGAGATTGCCAAAGCGTTGAGCGCCTTGCGGATTAAGGTCGCTTTTTCGCGACATCGATACCAAATGTATTGGAGTCGACTGTTTCTGCATGACAAAGACGGCAAAGAGAAGACGCCAAAGGATGAAAAGCCTTCGGATCTGGATGTCATGCTTCCGCCGCGCCGATTGTGGCATAGAGGCGACAAGAAGTCAAGAAAGAAGAGATCAACCATCAAAGTCGCAGAATTGTCAATCATAAGAATCATATGTGGGGCGCAGAGGGCGGGTACGCTTGGAGATTTCAATTGGGGTTGCAAATTCCTGGAGTTTTGCGAAAAAGTGACGACGCGAGTCACGGAGGGAGACTTTGTATTCGCACCGCCCACAATCAAGCTTGTGCGGAAATCATCGGGCCGTATAAAAACGATGGACGAAAGCAAGAAACAAGTTGCCTACCGGTGCATATCAACGTTTACTAACTTGGTTGATCGTGTAATCATCGGCAAGACAGCAACTTATCTTCGAGATGTATTTGATCATGAGCTTCTGGATTGTTGCTATGCGTTCAGGAGGAACGGAAAGAAGTTCTCTTTCAGAACCGCAGTTGAAAATCTAATTGCCTATCGCCGGCGATTTGAGGGAAGGACATTGTTTGTCGCAGATTGCGACGTACAAAAATTCTTCGATGTTATTAATCATAATGTAATTCGATCTGCGTTCGATTCTTTTGTACAAAGACTTGGCGAGCAAGGGCCAGATGAAAGGGCTAAAAGAGTCTTGGATGCCTACTTGAAGGCATATTCATTTCCGTGCAATCTCGATGAATGCCCAGACCCTGAAATTTCTGAAAGACGGGGATTTGTGGAAAGGATACCAGATTCCGTCTTGTCGGATCTATATTCGGAGACTGATTTACATGAATTACGATTGGGAATTCCGCAAGGTGGTGCGTTATCGCCTTTACTTGCCAACATAGTAATGGACGCGGTTGACAGGGCAGTTCTTTCGGGAGGAGATAATGATTTGTTTTATGCACGATTCTGTGATGACATCATCATTGTACATCCGGATCGACGCAAGTGTAACGAGGCATTGCAAAGATATCTGAATGCTATGAGGCTTCTGAAGTTGCCGATTCACAAATTGAGTAAGAAGACTCGATATTCGGCAGCTTATTTCACAGAGAAGTCTAAAGGGCCAGTGGCGTGGAAACAAACCAGTATGGGATTGTCAGGGACAAATTGGGTTAACTTCTTAGGGCATCAGATCAGATATGATGGGGTTGTACGAATTAGGAAGGAAACGATACGGAAACATCAAGAGCGCTTGACGAAGGAGAAAACTTATTTGTTTCGAATCCTTAAAAAGGCCAAGGGACAATATCGATATGGAAAAGATTGGGAAGACTTGTTCAAGGTATTTCAGATGCGAATAGCTGCAATGGGCATTGGTCGTATTGGAGAAACGATTAGGAGGGATACTTCGAGAAATTGGCTTTGGGTATTTCGCAAAAATCTTGATTCGCAGGGACCGGTAATGGCCCAAATGAAGAATCTGGACAGAACGCGATCGGGAGTTCTTGTTGAAGTTAAGAGTATCTTGAAAGCGGTATGGCGATATGTTTCTCGCGGCTTGACGGTAAAAAGTGATGATAAAGATCACGACGCTTCTAAATTGCGAATCGTGAGAAGTTATTTGGGAGCCCCGTTCAGTTATTACGGTTCGTTACAAGAACTTACGAGGCCAACGTTGGAAGACCTGGAGATTGCTGATAGCGGCGGCACGATTGGCTATAGAGATTTATAGGTCGTGTGAGTACTTGGCTTGCACATTGCAGGATAAGAAGGTGGATATGACTCTCCCCGTGCAAGTTGTTTTTGTTAGAATATCGCCGCAGGACGAGACAGATCGTTTGGGCCACCACTATAAAAAGAACCGATACAATGCTATCTACTGTGAGCCATTGTACGGAGAAGAACTCGAACGATATCGTTGTGAACACGCATGAATGCCATTGTTGTTATGGGTTCTAATTATGTAACATGAGGAAAAGCTTTGATTGACGCGACGGACAAGCTGGTTAGACTTGGTTGCCAGTTGGATGGTAATTAAGATCTTAAGTATGTGTAATATCATGCCATGAAAGGCGACTAGGGAATAATTGACTTAAATTGGTTTCGCAGGTTTTTAAAGAAAGGGAAATGGATATGTTATCTGAATCGAGTACGAGTATCGACTTCTTCGGTGCGGAAAAGCTGATGGCGGACGGGCAGTATCTCGCCGCAGCCAATGCATACTACAGCTGCTGGGAGCGGTTCCAATCCGCCGATTTCATTTAGGACACTGAATATCAGGGTAAACTAGCCAATGACGCTCTGGACGGGATACATACTCGTGTACACGGATCATTTGACCCCGGAAGAGCAACAGGTTTTTCTTGATAAACATGGAATGACTTGTTTTAATGATCTTCTGTATGCCGATAAAGGTAGTTGATTTTGGAGGAGGTGCCGGTGAAGGGCTTGCCGCAGTGTGCGGTCATCAGTCCGGAGCCAAAGGGATGCTGGCTGTGACCCCAACATTCTCCCGGGAGATCGAAATTGCGTCGCTATAATGTTCCGCTTCCCGGTGCCTTCTCCGTTTTCTTTTCGGTCGCAGCAAGCTGCGACCCTCCCGATGTGGCGGTCGCGGTGCGACCGCCCTATCGGGAGGTGGCGCGTCGAGGACGCCGCGCTCTACCACGGGAGGGTCGCAATTTATTGCGACCGCACGGCGAGAGAGGCGCCGGTGAGGGAAGGTGGGCGCAACAAGTTGCACCCCTTCCGGCGAGAGGTGAGCCGGTGGGGAATTGTATAGAAACTGATACAAGATTTTTACAAAAATTAGACAGAAATTAGACAATTCTTTTACAGCCGCGTTGCAACTTTTCCGGGGGGATTTGCTATTCTATCCGCATCGGCACAAGCCGGGAAAGGATGAATGATGGATAAAGAAGAAAATGCGGTCGTGCCTACTTTGGAGGACGATTCGATCAGATCGCGAATCCTAACGATTCGTGGTGTGCAGGTGATGCTCGACCGCGACCTGGCTGAGTTGTATGGGGTACCGACAAAACGATTGAATGAGCAGGTGAAACGTAACAGTATTCGCTTTCCAGCAAACTTCATGTTCCCATTGAATGATGCCGAGATCCAAGACATCTTCATTGCTGGGCCTAATGCGCCAAATCGTTCAAGGTCGCAAATTGCGACCTTGAACAAGGGCCGTGGCCACAACATCAAGTATCGTCCCAACGTCTTTACAGAGCACGGAATCATTATGCTTGCAAGCGTGTTGAAGAGCGAAATTGCCGCACTCGTTAGCATAAGGATTACCAACACTTTC
>JAEEGL013410581.1_pt1 | contig 11797 bp, 8 predicted proteins | sample 9134231 | NCBI WGS metagenome assembly JAEEGL01 (sample SAMN16246548, study PRJNA631951) | gut metagenome | biome: gut microbiome; feature: rumen; material: fiber-attached | host: Bos | place: Iran: Karaj | collected 2018-10 | reverse complement strand
TTTCGTCATTTGAATGAAATTTTAATGTTGTATTTTTTTTATTTGAAAATATTATTTTTAAAAATTTTCCTTTATTTATATTTTCAATATTAATAGAAAAATTTCCATGATTTGGACATTTATAATAATAATAAACATATATCATTTTAATTAAATTTTTAAAGTAAAAATAATCATAATTTGCACATTTATCATTTAACATTTCCAAATTTTTAATTAGATTTATTTGTTTATAATCAAATAATTGGGCAAATTTTTCTGATATTCTAGCAAATATATTTTCTAAATTAATTGTTGAATTTTCATCTTTTTCAATTTGAATTAATGAAAAAAGTTGAAAATACAAAATAAAATTTTTTAAAAATAATCTGATTAAAAAAACAAGTAGTTCAATACTTTTAATAGTAGAAGAATTAATTCCTGAAATTTCAGTTAAAGTTGATAATAAACTATTAATTGGATTATTAATTTCATGATATAAAGTTAATAAATATTGATATTCTATATTTTGAATAAATTGTTGTTGAATATTTTTTCTTTCATCATCATAATTATCTATAATTACATAGATTTTTGTTTTTATTCTCTTTACTTTTATATATAATAAAACTTCATTATTACTATATATTTTGTTACTTGATTCTAATGTTAAAAATATATGTTTATAAAGAGAAGTTTGAATAATTTTATGAAATGGAGAATATTCATGAAAATTATTTAGATTTTTAATAAACTTATTCATGTCATTATTAATTGGTATTGAAAGTAATTTTCTTCCTAATTCGTTGCCATATGAAATATTATATTTATTTATTGTATTTTTTTCTTGGGTGAAGATTACTATTCCTATTGGAATATTATTTAATAATTCAATTATATTTTCATCTATATTTTTTATGCAGTGAATTGACATTTTATTTTATCTATTATATTTTAAATATATATAATAATTTGTTTCTTTTTAATACTTAATATTTATTTATTACATTATAAAAAAAATATTGAAAACAATTATTGATATAAAAATAATTGAATTAAATATTTAAAATTTATTACTTTTCAAATAAATAATATAGGGATTTTATATTTAAAATTTTTTATTTTAGAAATTTTTAAATCTAACTATAATACTATTATTTATTAAATGAAAAAAATAATATTTTATAATTGATTTATTTTTAAAATTAAATGTCAGTTCAAATTCTCCATCCGAATTTGATAACAGTAGTCCCTGGAAGTATATCAATTCAAAATTTCATTCCTGGAAAATTATATAAAGATAATATTACAATATATAATACTTGTAACGTCCCAATTGTTATTAATTTAAGATCAAGTGACAGAAATAAATTATTTGTCGGTGAAAATACAATTAGATTAGGAGTAAATCAAGCAAAAAAAATCCCTTTAGTAATTCAAGATAAAATTAAATATAATTATAATAAATTACCAACTCAAAAAGTTTTATATATACATCTTTCAGGTGAATTAATTGATGAAAAATTTGAAATTGTATTAAATTATTTTTCAAAAGGAAATATTAATAAAAAAGATTTTATTGATAATTCATTTCCATTAAATTACGATGATGAATTTACTAAAAATAATGATAAATTAAAAGGACAAATGTTGCAACCAATTAATTATAATTATTCAAGTAATTATAATACTAATGATATTGAAGCAACAGAAGATAATTTTGAACAATTTGAACAAATTAATACTAATAATATTAATAATACAAATAATACAAATAGTAATACTAATAATAATATTTCAAATAATGTTATTAATAATATTAATAGTAATATTAATAATTTAAATAAAAATTTAAAACAAAAACAGAATATAGATAATTTTGTTTTAAAAAGACAAAATTATAATATAAATAAAGAAGAAGAATTAAAGAGATTTATTGAAGAATTGATGTCAAAAATAACAGAAATGAAAAATATTTTAGATACATATCAAATTAATTTTGGTAATAAAATAAGGTTTGATGATAATAATTTAATTCGTCAATCATCATCATTATATTTCATAAGTGATAAATATTTTATAGATAATATGAAAGAAAAAGAAAAAGAAATAATTAATCAAGAAGAAGATTTAGAAATTTCAAATATTAAAAATCAAAATAAAATTTTAATTTCAGAAAATCAAGCATTAGAAGAAAGAATAAAAATATTAGAAAACCAATTAAATGACTTTAAATCAGAATTTCAATATCAAAAAGTATCAAATGAAAACATAATAACAGAATCAAATAATATAAATGAGAATAATAATAGTAATTTATATTATCAAAATAAAAATGAAGGTAATTAGTTAAATTTTGAAATAAATTTTTTTTTAAATTAACAAAAATTTAACTTAACATATAAAATATTTCTTTATCTTTTTCATTCTGAAAAGGACCAGGTACAAAATTAACATTAACAATTTCATCAAAACCTTCATTAATTTTAGGTTCTTCATAATTTTTATAAAAAGAATGAATAGGAATAACATTTACAGATTCAGATAAGTGATTTCTATTTTTATTAATTAATCTTAAATTATTTAAATGAATAGCTAAATCTTTATTAACTTTCATAATAAAAGCTCTAATTTTAATATTATTTTCTTTTGCAATATTAATAAATTCTTCTCTTTTATTTTTTTGAGGATTTGTATTATCAATGACAACACTTTTATTATCTTTAATTGCTTCAACTGTTTTTTTAAAACATTTATCTTTTGTTTTTAAAGTATCTAAATTTATTCTAACATAACCTTTTGGAACTAAAAAATTTTCACAAAAAGTTGATTTTCCACTTCCAGGAGAACCAATTAAAATAATCATTTCTTTTTCTTTTGGATATTTAATATGATTATTATTATTATTATCATATATATGATAATCTTCTTTTATTTTTGGAATATTTACTTTTTCATTTAAAAAAAATTCTTCTGGTGTTAAAAATTTTAATTTACAATTTATAGAAAATTTATAATCAGAATCACTAAAATCTTTCTTTTTCTTTTTTGTTTTTTCTCTTCCTGCAGCATCGCCAATATAATATGAATTATCTTTATCAATTTTTATATCATTATTATATTTATTTTGAAATATTTCAAACATTCCAATTGAAGGTTTTCTATTATAATCTTTTGTAATTGCTGCTAAAAATATAAAAGGTAATTTAAATGCTTCATTAAAAATATTATCAATTCTTTCTTTGAATAACTCTTCTTTTATTTGACCTGAACTTATTATTGATTGATTTGAAAAAACTGCAAAAATGTAATTTTTTGATTTATATTCTTCTAATTTTTCATTCATTTTTTTTTTATCATATATTGTTTTCCAATCATTTGGAAAACTTTCTTTATATTGGAATTTTTTTCCATCTTTTTGATCTATTAATGTGTCGTCTAAATCAAATGCTATTAATTTATCTCCTGGTTGAAAATTATTGTATTTTTTTATTATTACTGTATCTACTTTTTCCCATTTATTGTTTTCTTTTGATTTTTCTTCTTTGTTTTCTTGATTTATTGAGTAATCTTCCATTATTTTTTTAGTTATATCCTTTGAATATTTAATATTATCTATTGATTTTTTTTTTGATGATTTTTTCATTAAATAAATTTAATTTTTGGGATTATTTAAATATGAGATTATTTTTATAATTTTTTTGATTTAATAATTCTCAATTTTTTGATAAGGTGTATTTAATATTGTTTTAAAAGAAATTTATAAAAAAAAGAACAAGTATTCTACCGCTTAATTATTGAGTTTAATATTTAAATTACATATAAAATAATATTATATTATTATTTATAAACATTTAATATTTATAGATACATTAAATTTTTATTTTAATTTAAAAAATTCTATTTCATAAAATAATTTTAAACATATTTATAATTGAGATAAATAATTTAATACAATTTATTATAAATAAAACTTATCAATAACTCCAACAACCATTTTTTTCATATAAATTTATTTCAATTTTTAATTTTACATATATACTTTTTACCAATACAATTTTTTAATCAATTACTAATTGATTATTATTCAATAATTTCTATTATTTATCATTATTTTAATACATGATAATTTAATAATTTTTCATTTTCGTCTTTTTTATCAATACAATCTTCATTGTTTTCAATCAATTTAAAATTATCATATAAAATAGAATATTGACAATTAGATTCACTAATTAAACTCTTTTTTATAAATTCATAATCAGGTTTTTCTTCAAATTGTAAAGAACGTATATACAATAATAATTTAGGAAAAATTAGAGGCATTCCTTCACATAATTTATCTACATTTATATTAATTTTTTTTTCTAATATTTTATGATATTTCATTTCATTATTTTTAGTTTTTATATTATCCCATGGAAGGAAACCTTTAAATAAATATATTAAAGTATATATCATTCCTTCTAAATCATCTCTTCGACTTTGTTCAATTCCTAAATGAGTATAAATTGATGAATATTTTAAAGTTCCAGTAAATTTTTTGTCATCTTTATATAAAATATGTTCTCCTGTTTTTGGATTTCTAAATCTTTTTGATAAACCAAAATCAATTAAGTAAATATAATTTTTAGTATAATCTGTATTTCCAATTACAAAATTTTTCGGTTTAATATCTCTATGAATAATATGTCTTTTATGTATTTCTTCAATTCTTTCAAGCATTTGAATACCTAAATTTATTATTGTGTTCATTGAAAAATGATTATTGTTTTCTTTTAATAAAACTGATAAATTTGAACCATATAAATCCATTATTAAAAAATTATAATCTTTAATATTTATAAAAGAATAACATTTTGGAATTCCTTCACAACCTTCTAAATATTTTAAGATTGAATATTCATGTTTTAATTGTGAATTTAATGTATTATTTATTTTTTCAACTTTAATTGCTTTTAATTGTTTATTTTGGTTATTTTGACCAATAAATACTTGTCCAAAAGAGCCAGAACCTATATTTAAGTTTTTAAATAGTTTATATTTGGAATTAAGTAAGATATAATTCGTAAAATTTTTACTCATTTTTTTTATATTTTCTTATTTATTTATTGTAAATTAAATTTTTTAAAATATTTTAAACTTTAGATTTGTTTAAATTTTAATTATTTAATATTTATTTATTGTTATTTGAAAAAAATATTTATAATAGTGTAAAGACATAAATCAATAAATTAGTATTATAAAAGTATTTTTAATAAATCATAGTTAAATAATAAATTATCATAATAAGAAAATAAATAAATTATTATAAGTTTTTAAATAAAATTTCAATATAATTTGAAAATTATGACCTAAAAAAATTTAATATTAAATTTTATTTTAATATCCAATGTTTTAAAATCTCATTTTATACAAAAATTAAAAATACCATTATTATTAAAATAAGACTAAAATAATCTTATCTAAATCTCAAAAAGATTAAATTAATCTGAATTTTCATTTTCTTCAACTCCATTAGTTCTAATCATCCATCTTAAATTTTTATACCATTTAGTTAAATTACTAGAAAGTGTAATACTCATCAAAGAAACAGGAGTAGGCATTTTATAATCAACTTGATTAAGTGATCTAAAAATAAAATTATTATCATCTTCCATTACATTATACAAAGAAATATAATTAATTATTCTTACAACACCTTCAATTTCTTTATACATTTCATCAATATTATCATCAATACTTGAAGAATAAGAATAATAATTTCCATTATTATAAAATTCAAATTTTTTTTCAATATAATCTCTCTCACTAATAACTATAATTGGTTTATTCATCCATGTATGTATTATATTAAAGCCATCACATTGTTTTAATATTTCATATTTTTTTACTGCTTTATCCCAAATAATTCTTTTTTCTGGTGTTCTGATACAAGAAATTATATCTTGAATTGTTGTTCCTTCTTTAAAATCTTTTTTTGGAATTATATATTTCATTCTAACTAATGGAAATTGATCAGTTAAATATGATTTTTCTTTTACGAAAAGAATTAATCCTTCTTTTTCATATATTTTTTTATAATCTTTATCTGATTTTGAATTAAATTCTAATTCTAATATTTTTAAAATTTTATCTTTTGTTAAATTTAGTTTTATTTTCTTTTCTTCTTCTCTGTAATATTGATGAGTAAATACTTCATTTTCTTCTATTTCTTCTAATTCTTCTCCTTCTAATAATTTTTCTTTTTTATTTTTATTGTTTTTTGAATAAAAACAACAACAAAAAAAATTACAAAAACAATCCATTAAATAAAAAATAATTTGGGAAAAAATTTAAATTTATAAATAATTTACTTCATAAAATAAATTAAATAATTAAATTTCTGTACAAATTAATATTTAATTATAATTTATTTTAATCTATTAAAAATAACAGCTAAGATAATTGAACTCATTAGAAAATAATAAATATAATTTGAAGAGAATTTAATAGTTAAACTTCGATTTAAATAATTATTGGTTTTATTTAAAGTATCATTTAATTGAGTATTTTCTTTTATAATTTCTTCTCTTTCAATTTCCTTTGTAAATACAAAATCATTTTCATAATGAGTTCCAATATCTTTTTCACTTTCATTAACATTTTTATATATGTTATAATTATCAAATACAATAATTTTTTGACCATTTACTTTATAATTTGAATTAGAAAAAATTTGTTTTGCTTCATTTATATTTTTAATTTCTTTATCAGTTGAAATTGAGACTATTAAAAATTTATTTTTTTCGTTTTCACAAATATTGATTTGTTCTCTTGTTATTTTAATTTTTTTCATTTCTCCTTTATTTAAAAAAAGTAATGAATGTTCAACTGTAAATTTATTATACGAATTAATAAATAATTTAACTATAACATTTTGATTTGAAGAAATATTTTTCAAATGAATTTCTCCAATATACTTTTTAATATTTGAATCATAATTAAAATTAATTCCTTTTATTTCTTCATTACATTCGATAATTTTTTCCATATCTAGAATAAAATAAAAAAAAAAATTTAAATAAAATAAGATATTAAAATAAACTAAAAAATAAAAAAAAAATCTAATTTATCAATAAATATAAAACCTAACAACATTTAGTGTCAATATTATTATTATTTTTCTTATTTTCCTGAATCTCATTTTTTTTTTTCTCCTTTCGTTTTTATTCAAACTAAAACTTTGAATCATATTAGTATTAGGTAAATTAAAATTCTTATTAGGTTTCGGTATAATACCTAAAAAAGTATTAATAGTTTCATTAAACAAATCATCAATTCCTTTATTTTCCAAAGCTGAAGTCAATTTAAAAGTAGCATTAATACTATTTGCATAATCTCTCGCATTAATTTCATTAACTTCTTCATTTTGATATAAATCACTTTTATTTCCAGCAATACCAATAATTGTATTAACATTTGAATAAGTTATTATTTCATTATACCAAAAAGATTTTAATCTATCAAAACTAAATTTATTTGTAATATCATATACTAATATTGCAATTTGTGCTCCTTTGAAAAATATTTTATTTAATGCTTGAAATTTTTCTTGTCCTGCCGTGTCCCATATATTTAATATATATGTTTTATTTTGTATTTCTATTTTTTTTTGAATAAAATCTGATGATGTACTTAATGGATTTTCTAAAAAATCTTTATCTGTAAATCTTGCTAAAAGACAAGTTTTTCCTACTTTTACATCACCACATATTACTATTTTTATTTGGTTATGATTAATATTTTCATCTTCTTCTTCTATCATTATTTTTTTTTTTAAATTTATTTTTTTTTTATATTTTAAAAAAAATTAGAAAATAGTATTTAAAAGAAAATGAAAAATATTATATTTTTTATATTTGTTACAATTTGCTTTTATAAAATAAAATCACAAAATGTTGAATATGGTTCACTTTCAGTTGATGAATTTGTAAGTACAATAAATGATAATTCCTATACTACAAAAGACTATAGTGAAATAATTAAAAGTTTAATAAACTCATTACAAAAATATTATATTTTTCTAAATATAACAAAAAATCCTCCAATAAATATTGAAGCTGTTGATTTAGTTGGTGAACTTAAATCAATTGATGTATCTAAAATAAAATCTTTTTATCATTTTTTTATTTCAATTCAAAATATTTTATCAAAAGCAAAAGATTTACATTTATCATTTATTTTTAATAGTTTATTAAATTATGCTTATGTTAGTCCAGTTGAATATAATATTAAAACTGTGAATGATCAAAATTATTTATATTTTAATTTATCAACTATTATTAAAAAAAGAATACATAATCTTTTCGACCTAACTTTAATTACTCAAATTATTAAGAAAGAAGGTTTAAAAATTGTAAAAATAAATGGTCAAGATCCTTTTGATTTTATTTATAATTTTAATAATAAATTATTAAAAGATGATCATGCAGTTTTTTCAATGAATTTACAAATGATTACTGCAGGAAATGTAATGTTAGGATTTGATAAAGAAAAATTTAAAAATTTTATTATTACATTAGAAGATAATACTTCCATAAAATTTAATTATAAAATTATATATCCTAAAAATGTAAAAAAAGAATTTCAATTATTTTATGAAAAAGAAATTAAAAAATATTATGAATTATCTTTATATATACCAACAATATTTGAAATTGAAGAAAAATATAATTCTTTACAAAATAAAGAAAATAGATTTCTTCAAAATATAAAATGGGATCTTATATTTGAAGATTCTCTGAAATTAAAAGTAGACAAGAAAAATGAAGTAAATGTAATTTATCAAAATACTTTTATGTTTGCATCTTCTCTTTCAGATTGTAAAACTTTTTTTGATAAGATGATAGCAAAATTATCATCAAATAAATATCCAATTATAGTTATTGAATCATTTAATTCAGGAGGATATGTTGAATTAGCACTTTTATTACAAAAAGTTTTAAATTACAATTTAGTCTCAAGTAGATTTAAAATAACAGTAGGGGCAAATGATGAATTAAATAAATTCATAGATAAAAATTTTGATGCTTTTGACATAGAAACATGTGAAAGAGATAAGCTTTCAAATAGTAAAATATTTGAAGATAATTTTGGAAATAATGTAACACATTATAGAACAAAATTTTATTTAGGATATAACACAAAAAAATTATTTAATCAAATTGAATCAGATACATATGAAAGAAAACCAACAGATATAATAATATTTACAGATGGTTTTTCATATAGTGCAACAAGTATTTTTATTAAAGATTTATATGAATCAGGTAATGCAATTATTGTAGGTTATAATGGAATACCAAATCAAAAAAGGAAAAAAGAAAAATTTAATGCTAGTCAATCACCTTCAATGGTTCTTGGTAATTTTTCGCAATTTTTTTTATTAGATGATAAAGATATTGCAACTTTACATCATTATAATATATTTTTTGGAACTCCTTTTTCTCCTTCATATAATGATAAATATCAAAATGATTCTACTTTACAAATACCTAGAGAATTTACAATTGAATTAATTGATGAGAGAAGTAATATTTATGGAAGATATGAAGATTCAAGATATGAAGAATTTGTAAAAGAAGGATTAAGAATATTTAAAAAATATACTAATTCATGTAATCCAAATAATACTAATTTACTTTATAAAAGTGATTGTAAATTTGAAGATAAACATACTCATGGTGGTTATTTATGTGGAAGTAATGGGAATTGGACTAATATTTGTAAACCTTCTTATTGTGATAAAGGATATTATTTTGATACTTATTTGAAAAAATGTAAAGAAGATAAATGTTATTCTATTAGTGTTCTATCTATTGTTTTAATTATTTTACTTGTTGTTATTTTGGTTTTATTTTTAGTTTATCGTTGTTGGAAATGTAATAAAAGTGATAGTTTCAATACTGATATGACTGGAAGATTATTTCCTTCTACTAATACTTAGTATTTATAAAATAATTATTTTTCAAAATAAATTAAAAAAATATTTTAATTAAAAAAATAATAATGAATCAAATAAATAGAAAAAATAAACCATGTATTTTTTCTAATAAATTAAAGAAGAATTTAACATTATATCTCTTTGATTTTTTAGATTATTCAGATTTATCTAAAATTTGTTCTGCAAATATATATCTTTGTAATTGTTTTAATTATTATCAATCATCATGGAAAAACGAACTAAAAAAAATTCAGTTAATATTTAATTTAGATATTCCTTCAGATAATATCGATGATAATTTATATAATTGTATTAAAAAAGAAAGAGAATATAGAATGAAAGATTATAAAGGAAATATTATTAAATTTAAAAAAGAAGGTATAAATATCTTTTCACTTATTTATTATGAAAATTGGGTAAAAACAAAAGATCAAAATTGGTTAATTAAAACAATACAAAATACATATTTTAATGGAAATTGTTTATTTTTAGAATCACCTTGTGGAATTGAAATAAGTTTTTCTTTTTATCATATTTTAAAAGGAAATTATAAATTATATATTCATCATTCTTTTATTAATATGAAAAACGCTCAATTAGAATGTAACATATTTATTGATAATAAAATTATTAAAACTATTTATAATTTCCCGAGTGAAGATATGCTTTATAGAGGGACAAATGGGGATGAAAATAATAGTATTTTAATTGAAGAATTATTATGTGATATTAAAGAAGGTATGTTTGATTTAAATAAAAAAAAAGATTATTGTATTAATGTTACTTTTAAAAATAAAGATCTTTTTTGGAAAGCTGGATGGTTTTTGGATGGAGGTAAATTAGTTTCTGATTTCTATAAATTAAATTAAAATTTTTTTTTGGGGTTTTTTTCTATTTATTGTTATTTGAATACAAATATTATGCTTTATGAATATTTTTATTGATTTTTCAGTTATTATATTCAAAATAAATAAATTAATTTCATTGTTTCTATAATTGTGATTATAATATATATAAATTTTTGAATAAATGATATATCATATTTTTAAATATTAAATTTTAAAAGATTTTTGAAATTAAAAAACGTAATAAATAAAAATTTAAAAATATTTTTATTATTTATAAAATAATAAATAAAAACATAATGTTAAATTATTAAAAATATTTTTTAAATATTAGGTACTACAAATAATTTTAAATAAGGAAATAAAAAAAAACAAATTAAAATATTGTATTATAATGAATGAATGGGAAATAGCAGAATCATTTAAAATGGATTCTAAATTAGAAAAAATATATAATTCTTTTGATGAAAATGTAGGAAAAACAGGTCCAAAAATTTCATCATTAGAAATAGAAAAAGAATCATCATCATTCAAATTATTTTTTGATGAAGAAATAATAACATATATAAAAAAAGAAAGTTTAGATTATATGGAAAAAATAACAAAAAAAGAAAAAGAAGTAAAATTTGGATCTCGTTTATATTACTTAAAAAATTATGAAATAAACAATGAAGATCTTTATGCATATTTAGCATTAAAAATATATATGGGAATATTAAAACTTCCAAAAAAAGAAATGTATTGGTCAACATCAATATTATATCATAATAACTTTATAAGTTCATTAATGCCAAAATGTTATTTTAAATTTATAGAAAGTTCCCTTCACTTTGTAGAAATAAATGAAGAAGAAAATAAAAAAAATAAAGATCCAAGATATAAATTAGGTAAAATTTTAGATTTATTAAATGATAAATTTAATAAATATTATATTTTAGAACAACAAATTACAATAGATGAAACAATAGTAAATTTTAAAGGAACAAAT
>JAEEGL013100225.1_pt1 | contig 11797 bp, 10 predicted proteins | sample 9134231 | NCBI WGS metagenome assembly JAEEGL01 (sample SAMN16246548, study PRJNA631951) | gut metagenome | biome: gut microbiome; feature: rumen; material: fiber-attached | host: Bos | place: Iran: Karaj | collected 2018-10 | reverse complement strand
TTTTGAAAATAATCATTTTGCTCAAGTTTTTCCACATTTAAAATTAGGAGAAATTAATTTAATGGAAAGAACTTTTTTAGAATTAATTAATTATAAAGTTTATGTTAAATGCTCTGAATATTTTAAATATTTTTTTATTATTAAAAGTATTGCTTTGAAATATAATTATAATGGTACTCAATTAATTCCTATTTCTGTTGAAAAAATGATGAAGATTCAAGAATATGCTTATCTTATGCAAAAGAAAATGAGAAAGAAATTTTCTTTAAATAATTCTGCTCAATTTTAGATATTTATTATTATATTTTTTATTTTATTATTATACTTTTTATATTATATTCTATTAATTTTATATTTATTAATGGAAGATAATATTATTAATGAAAAAATTATAATATGTTCTGGAAATAATAATAAATCTATTGGAAGTTATATTGATATAATAAGTAATAAAATTATTAGTGATAAAAAAGTTTGTATTCAAGCTTTTGGAAATAATATGAATAAATTAATTACAATAGTTGAAATACTTAAAAGAGCAAATGAAAAAATAAAAGTAAAATATAATATTGGAAAAGAAAAAGATATTGAATATATTCAATCAGAAATAATTTGTGATAATGATAATATTTCTGGTATAAAAGATTTAATAGGAAAAAAAAAAGAAAATAAAAGAAAAATATATTTACCAAACATAAATAAAATGGATATTGAAAATAAAAATAAAGAACAAGAAAAAAATCAAAATAGTGAAATAGATAAGGATATAATTTATATAAATAATATAAATAATATATTTAATTTCAAATAACAAATAAAAAAAATATTATTATATTATTAATATAAATGAAACAAAATTTAATTTAAAAAAAAAATAAAGTATAATAAAATAAATAAAAATTAAAAAAATAATAAATGGAAAAAGAGAAACCAAAAGGAAAAGCAATATGTTCAGGATTTTTGAAAAAACAATCAAAATATCTTGGATTATGGAAAACTCGTTTTATATTATTATCAACTAATTATTTATTTGCATTTACAGGAGTAGAAAAAGATGCAGATTGTACAATGGCATTAGCAATAAATCAAATTGACTCTGTTAAAATTGCAGATGAAGAATCACTAAAAGAAAATACATTTATAATTAGATCATCACAACCAAAAATTTATTTATTTCAATGTTTTTCAGAAAATCCAAAATATGAAAGAGATAAATGGATAGAACATATTCAAAATCAAATAAACATTAAAAAAAGACTTGAATAAAAAAAAATTAGATTAATTTAAAAATTAGTTATAAATATTAATTTAATATAATTTTAAATTTTATATTTTATTTTTATTTAAAAAAAATTTCAAAATTATGGACAATGAAAATTTAATAAATTTAGACGAAGCAACAACAGTAGAAGAAAAGAAAGTAAAATTAAATAGAGAATGGTCATTTTGGGAAAATTATGAACCAAAAGATAAAACACAACAACAAGATTATTCAAAATTATTAAAATTAATATATTCATTTCAAGATTTAATATCATTTTGGCAATTTTGGAATAAATATCCAGGAGCAACGCCTTCAAATATATTTTTTAATGGTGAATACATTAAATATTTTTTTCCTGAAAAATATAGAATTATAGCAATGAATTTATTTCAAGCTGGAATAAGGCCTGAATGGGAAGATGAAAGAAATAAAAAAGGAAAAATATTAACTTTAGAATATATTATTGATAATGATTTAGATAAATTTTTAGGAATTGTTAAAGATTCTTGGACTAAATTATTATGTAGTTTAATGGGGGAAAATATTATTAATAGTCAATATATTAATGGTGTTAGATTTATTGATAAAACTAAAATTGGAGGTGGGAAAAAAATTATTTTTAGATTTGAAGTTTGGGTTAATAAATCTATTGATGAAGCACAATTAAATCTTATTACTGAATATTTTAAAAAAAATTATGGATGTGAAGGAATTTCTATTAAGGATATACAATAATTTTTTTTAATAAAGAATAAAAATAAAATTTTTTTTTTAATTTTACAGTAAATGTATTATTTTTTAAAAACAATGCAAATTATTTTAATAATTATTTCTGTAAAATCTATAATTAAATGATAACTAATATTTTATATCATATTTTTTTTTATGAAAAAATAAAAATTATTTTGTTTTAATTATAAATTTTTTGTTTACAAATAATCTGTTTCTTAAAGCAGTTTCTATTTTTTCTTGTTTAACATTTGACATTATTTTTTGTGTTTCTTCTATAATTTTATCATTCATTATTAAATCATTATCATTTTCATCATTATTTTTTTCTTCTATTTCTTTTTCTGTATTTTTAGATATTTCTTTAGCATAATTTGTTCTTGGTTTAAAGGAAGGAACAAATAATTTTTTTAACATTTTTTGTTTTTCTTCTCTTTTTTTCACATCTGCTTTATATAATCTATTTAATGTGTTATCTAATTCTTTTTTTGATATTTTTGGTTTTTTCAATGCTATTAATTTTGATTGTTCTTTATTTATTTGTTCTTGTTTTATCTTATTTATTTTTTCTTCTTTTCTCTTTTCAAATTCTTCAAATTTTTTTTGTTGTTCTTGAAATTCTTCTTTATTAAATTTTTTAGTATCACTTTTTGTTGAAGTTACTTCCTTTTCTTTTTTTTTCTTTTCTTCTTTCATTTTATCTTTTTTTTCTTTCATTTTTTTTTCAAAAGATTTTTGTCTTTCTAAAAAAGATTTATTAGTTTTATATTCATTATTTTTATTAATTTTTGGCATATAAGTAATTTTTTCATTTTGTTTTTGGATTTTTTTTTTTTCTTTTTCTTCTAATATTTTTTTTTTCTCAATTGCTTTGTCCATAAATTTTTTATAAGTTTCATTATTAAAACTAAATACTTCACTATTATTTAATTTATGATTTGAAACTTTAGTTGAATTATTAATTAGACTTTCACTATCATTTATACTTGAATTTATTTTTGATTGCTCATTATTATTCATTTTTTGATTTCTATATGATAGAATAGAAGTTTGATTATTTTTATTTGGTGAATAATCTGGTAATTGTTGTCTCATTGTCCTTATTGGAACTTTTGTCTTTTTATTATTTTTAATTTGTGTTTTATCTTTATTTTTTTTATTATTTGTTATATTATTTATTTTCTTTATTTCATTTTTTTTTGTTTTTTTTGTGTCATTCGTTATTTTTTTATTATTTATTGTTTCTTCTTTTAATTCTGAATCAGAAGGAACTTTTAATATTTCATCATCTTTTTGTTGATTTTCATTTTCCATTATTAATGATTCTTGTTTTAATTTTATATTTTCTTCATTTTCATTATTTATATTTTCATTTTCTGAGTTTTGTTCTTCACTTTCATTATCTTTGTTATTATTATCATTTTCTTCTTTTATTTCTCTATTTTCATCTATTTCTGTCTTATCTATTTTTGTTTCTGTTATTGTTTCTGTTATTGTTTCAGATGTTGGTTCAATTGTTTTTTCAATGCTTGTTATTATATTTTCTTTTTGGTTATCTTCATTATTTTTTTCAGTTTCTTCATTAATTTCTGTTTTTTCTATTATTTCTTCTTCTTCAATTTTTGTTTCTTCTTCCTTTTCTTCTTCTTTTTTTTCTTCTAATTTTATTTCATTTTCTTCTTTTTCTTTTTCTTCTTTTAATTCATTTTCTTCTTTATTTTCTTCATTTTTTGTTACATTTTCATCTTTATTTTCTTCTTCTTTTATTTCTAATTCTTCTTTATTTTCTTTTTCTTTTATTTCTAATTCTTCTTTATTTTCTTTTTCTTTTATTTCTAATTCTTCTTTATTTTCTTCTTCTTTTATTTCTGATTCTTCTTTTTTTTCTTCAATTTTTTTTTCTAATTTTTCTTTTTTTTCTTCTTCTTTTATTTTTGATTCTTCTTTATTTGATTCTATATTTTCTTTTTTTTCTTCATTTTCTTCCTTATTTTTTACTTCAGAATTATTATTTTGTTCTGATATTTTTTCTTCTGTTTGATTTGTTTCTTCTTTTGATTTTTCATTTTCTTCTTTTTTTTCTTCTTCTTTGATTTCAATATTTTCTTCTTTTTTTTCTTCAATTGTTGTTGTTGTAGTATTATCATTATTTTCTCCATTAATATTATCTTCTTTTTTTATTTCATTTTTTTCATCATTATTATCTGTTGGGGAGATTATTTGTTCTAAAGTTGGAAGAACTTTATTTTCATTTTCTTCTTTATTCTCATTTTGATTTGTTAAATTATCTGACATTAAAAAAATAAAATAAAATAAAATAATTTTTTGAATTAAATCAAAATAATAAAAAATGATTTAATTATTTATCTTTTATTTAAAATTATTTAAATTATTAATATAAATTAAAATGCAATATCCTGTAATAGAAACAAAAAATAATGAAGATTTTCTTCTAAAAAATAAAAAAGAAAATTTAATTAATAATCCAAATAATCAAATAAATGAATTAATCTATAAGGAAAAACTAATAACATCAATATTGAAACAAAGATTGAATGCAATATTTATAATTCAAAGAAATCTAAAAGGTATTATTTAAATCTAAATTATTTTAGTTTTTATATCTAAAATAAGAATGAAAAAACAATTACTATTTGCTCAAATAAAAAATCAAATGATAAATTCAATAGAAAAAATAAAAAAAAATATAAATCATTATATTTTAAAAAAAAAAATTAAAAAAATTATTCAAAAACAATATTCTCATTACACTATATATTCATCAATAAAAAATGTAACTAGAATTGATATAAAAATATATGTTGATTATGTTAAATTAGAAAAATTTAAAATTTTTCCAATGAATTATTGTTCAATTAGAAAAATATTTTATATAAATATTCCAAAATCAAAATTTATAAAAAGTAATAAAACAATAAGATTCAATTTTATTATTAATGGGAATAAAATACTAGACAAATCATATATACAAAAAATTTATAATGGAGAAAATGTGAATGAATATAATTTTATTGAATATGATAATAGAATTAAATTATTAAATAATACAATATATAAAGAATTCTTTAAACCAAAAATTCATATCAATAACTATTCATCAGATTTAAGTACTGAAATTGGTTCTATTCCCAGTGAAGATGAAGAATATTCTAATTTAGGAAAAAAAATACAAAGTTATAAAAAAATTGAAAAGTTAGAAGAAGAGTATTTATCATGTTTTAATAAAAGAAAAAGAATTATTTCATGTGATGTGAATTTTCATTTAAAATCTATATTAAAAAATAAATTAGGAATATGTTTAAATAGAAGTGAAAGTAAATGTGAGAATAGTAAAAAAGTTAAATTTGGAAGTATTGAGTTTTCATATTAACAAAATTATAAAACAGAGTTTTTATTGTGAATTTTTTTTCTGAATTAAGTATCATATATATCTAAATCCTATTTAATTATCAGTTATATCTATATTGTATAGAATAATTTTGTAAAAATAAAATTATTAATAATATTATAAAAACTTATATGAGTTTAATTCAATTTTTAACTTTATTATTTATTAAATGAAAAAGAATCATTTGAAGATTGAATATTATATTGAATAGTTTCTGTAAAATTATTAGGATCAATATAATTTCTTTGTATTTTCTTTTTATTTTCTTTAAAAACATAATGATCATTATGAGCATTATCAATTATTTCATCAAAATTTAATAATCCATTCACAAGTCTAGAATGTAAACCATAAATATCATCTTTTACACATTCATCTCCAATTTCAGAATATAATTTATCAATAATATCAAACAAATTTTCATTTTTAATTCTATTTAAATCAGATTCATTATTAGCATTTGAATTTGAAACTTTATAAATTATATCTGATATAGATTGTTCTATATTATTTTTAATATCATTTTCATTTAAAGGAAAAGTATCTGGGATTGTTCTTACTAAAAATGATTTTAAATGATCGTTAATATTTTTATCTCTTGTAATATAATTATTATAAAATTTTTGAAGTTCTTTTTCATCTTTAGTTTGATTTTCAATATCTTCATCATTAATATTTGATTGAAAAATATTATAATTTTCATTTGGTTTATTTCCTCTTAATATTTGATTATTATTAATATTATTATTATCTAATTTAATAGATTCAGATAATTTAATTGAATTTAAATTATCAGGAATATTACTTTGATTTTTAATAATTGTTTTATTATTTATTTCATAAGTATTTGATATTTTATATTCTGAATTTTTTAAATTATAATTTTGTGAATTTCTAATTGAATTTAATAATTGATTTCTATCAATTTGAGAATTTTTTAATGTACTCATTCTAAATTCCCTTCTCTGAGGTGCAATATATTGAGTATCAGTATTTAAATTAATTGAATTCATTAATTCTTTTCCTCTTATACTACTTTGCATTTGTTTAATTGATGATAATTCTTTTTTAACTTTTGATTGAAATTGTTTCATATTATCTATCATATCATTATATTTATCTTGAAAATTTTTTTTATTTTTATCTAAATTTTTTTGTATTTCATTCATATGATTGATTATAATTTTCTCATCATCTCTTGAAATTAAATCATTATCATCTTCATAAATAATATTATTTCTATTTCCAGTTTTATAAACAATAGTTTCTTTATTTGGATTATAACTTTGATTACTTGGAATTATTTCTTTATTTTGAGAATTGATTAAATTTTCTAATCCATTTAATTTATCATTTAATCTATAATAATCATTTCTTAATTGATTATTAGTTATCATATTTTCAAAATATGTCTTCATATCATTTAATTTTGAATCATAATCTGGTTGTTTATTTTTTTTAGAAATAAATTTCTGATAATAATTTAAATGACGTCTTCTCATATGATCTTCTAAATATTGTTCTGTATAAAATTTTTTATTTGCACAAAATTGACAATAAAATCTTTGTTTTGAACTATCATATTTTTCACTTTCTTCATCATCTTCATCAATTAATTTAGAATATTTCTCATTTCCTTCTAATACTTTTCTATAAGTATTAATTAATTTTTCTTGTTCTTTATTTTTCTTTTTTAATTGTTTTATTTCATTTTGATTTTTATTATTATAAGATTTAAAATTATTTAATTGATTAGATGACATTGAATTTATTTGACTGATTAAATTATTATTTTGTTTTTGTAAATTCATTTGATTATTAATTTTATTTTTCGCAACTCCTTGTAAAATATTAACTAATTGTACAATATTATTTCCAGGTAAAGTATCAATTTCTCTTTTATCTAAACTTGAAGATAATATATTATCTAAATATGGTTCTACTGATTGACTATCATTTGGATTTACTCTTAATATTTCTTTCCATTGAAATCTTTGATTTGGATTATATTCATTTGAATAATTTTTTAAATTATAACTATTTTGAGTTTGAGGTTGAATATAATTGTTATATTTTTGTGATGAAAATAAAGATCTTGAAGATGGTTGTTGTTGAAATTGACTTCTATTTGAATTAAATCTATTTGAGTTTTGAAAATTATTTGATTGGAAATTACTATTATTATTATATATTGTTGATGATAATATATTTGGGTTTTCTATAAATGTTTGAGGAATATTATTTGATTCCATTGAAATTTTCATTTTTAATTTATATTTTTTATTTTAAAAAAATATATTTAAATATATAATTTATATATTAGAATATTTTGATAATGCCATTGCACACTTTTGTTTTATTTCTTCTTTTGAAATATTATAAAATTTATATTGTCCTGTCATTAATTGATAAACTATTCCATAAATTGTATGATAATAAGGAGATTTATTATTTTCTTCATATAATTTCATATATTCAAGATTAGAAAACATTTGAATAGGTTTTGCTTTAATAATAGCATAAAAAAGAAAAGGAGTAACTTCTTCTTTACCAGTTGAATTCTCATTTCCTTCATTAAAACAAATTATATTTAATACATAATTCACTAATTTATTTATAGCATTATATTTTTTTAAAGGAACTCTTTCTATATCTACTTGTTTCATATATTTAATAATATCAATAAAAAAATCTTTATGTATAATATATTTTTTATTTTCAAATATATGATTTATTTCTATCCATGATAATTCTACACATTTTTTATATATTTTTTTATCTTCTTCACATTGTACTGTTGGAAAAAGTTTTTCATATAATTTTTCAAATAAAAAATTATTTAATTTTTCATTTACCTTCTCTCTATAAGTTAATATTTCTTTATTAAATTCCTTAATTTCCTCGAATTTTGTAATAATAGTATGAAGTTCATCATTTATTTTATTGATATTTTTAAAAATTGTTTTAAAATTTTTTTCAATATTTATTGATTGATAATTTGAAAATGTTTTATAAAATAATTCAACTTTTCCTAAATTTTTATTATATCCTTTAAAATTTTTTGTTATTAATTCCTGGATTATATTATCATAAGAATTTTTTAATGGCCAACACTTTTCTATTATTTCATTTAAACTTTTTTTTAAGATCTCAAACTTTTGATTAACTTTTAATGCTCTTTCATACACTATTATTTCAGTAATGTTTTCATCCAATAGAATTGTATTTATTTTTGGAAAATATTCTAAAAATTCTTTTAGATTTCTTACAAAATGTATCAGGGAATTCATGTTTGTTAATGACATATCTCTTGATATCTCTAACAAACCACATTTAATTTCATATTCAATTGTAATTTCTTTTTTAAATTCTTGATAAAGAATTGGAACAATTTCATTATTAATTTGTATTTCATAAGCAAATGAAGAAAGAATTTTTAAATGCTGTTTTATTTTATTTAAATCTTTAGACTTATTAATAATATCAATACAAATTATATTTATATAATCATATGAATTGATTGATTTATTTAATTTATTATCCATTTCAGTATAAATGTCATCTAATTTAATATTATTATTTTTTAATTTATGAACTAATGGAATCAAATATTCTACATACCAAAATGAACCAATATAATCTTTAGATGTTGATATTTCATTTTTTAAACAATTCACTGATTCATTTAAAATATTTAAAATATCTGTATTTTCAGAATTTATTGCTTTAATATATCTATCTTTAAATAATAAAAGACTCAATAAATTTTGGAATTTAATTATTAATTCTGACTGAAAATTCTTTTCTTTTATTAGATTTGTTTCTTTTGTAGAAAAAATACAATTTGGATTTGATTCAATTTCATTTTTTAATTCTTGCATTTCATATAGATAGAGTTGTTCTGATATTAAATAATAAGTTTTATTATTAGTTATATCTTTAAATTTTATTAATTCTTCTAATCCTTCATTAAATGCATAATCATGTATTAATGGTAAAAATTTTTGCCTATTTTCAATATAATTTATTATTGTATTTTTTTCTGTATTATCTATATTAGTAAAAAAAGTCTTTTGATTTTTTTTATATATATTTATTAATATTTGAATAATCTCAAAATATTCATCAATTGATATATAAAAACTAAACAATCTAAATTTTTTATTTGGATATTCAATAAAATAATCATAAAAATAATTTTCTAAAGATATATCATTTATTAATTTTTCAATATATTTAGAAAATTTTAAATTTGTTAATTCTTCAAAAAAATCATAATACATTGGCATAAATTCTTTTATTAGAAACCAATTAAATGGATTATAATTAAATGTTTCTTTCTTATTATATAATTCACCTTCTGAAATATAATTAAAAAAAGATATTATAAATTGAATTTTTAATTCAATATCTTTTTCAGAAATTACATCAATATAAACTTCATTGTTAAAAAACTCTAAGAATTTAAAGAAAATTGAAAAAAAATATTTTCCAACAAAATGATAAATATCTAAAATAGAAGCATCAGGAAATTTTTTTTTTCATTATAATTTTTATCATTGTACAAACACTTCTAATAATATTTGGAAATAAAGAAGCATTATTTTGAAGCTTCTTAATTAAATAAAAAAGGAATTTTTTAACTGACATAAAATTTTTTGAATATAATAGTAATATATTATCTGAATTCTCTTGTTGAAGAAGTTCTTCAAGCAATATTAAAGGTTGGATAAATTGTTTATTTGGATCATTTTCATTTAATTGTTTAGTACAATATTCTTTAATGATATCATTATCACAATTTTCTTTATAATTTTCTAAAGCACTTTTATCTAATGGATAAAGATAAGTTTTAAAGAATAAATCTTTATCTTTATTATTTTCTTTCTTTTTGTCCTTTTTAATTAATGTTTGATATATATCTACATTATTCTCTTGAACCCCTTTTTTTAAGGATAAAATATCTAAATCCCATTCTTGATTTCTTAATAAAATTATTTCATTAATAATATCTTCAATCATATTATGAAAAAATAATTTAACCTCATATTTATTTAAAATCCCATTTAATAAATGAGCACATTTAGTATTTCTTAAAAAATATTGATAATCATTTAAAGAAGTAATAGTCTGAAATTCTTTATTTAAAGCTCTCCAAATTAAACATAACAATTCATCTTCAACTTCATTTATATTTAAAATATCATCAAAAAAATTATCCATAAAAAAATTTGCAAATATATGAGGAATTGTATCTATTCTTGCATTATCATATATTTTAGATATGAGTTCTGGATCTTGTCTTATTATAGATAAAATTGTTTTAATTTTATCAAATGAATTAGATAAAACTTTTTCTGGTTCAGTTATTAATTTCATTTTTGTCTTTCCCAGATTTTGAGATAATGATAAATATTTTTTCATATATTCAAATTTTAATTTATAAATCTCTTTGACTTTTTCATCAATTTTATTAATTTCTTTTAAAGAATTTAAAACTAATAATATTTATTAATTGTTTTTTTACATAATAATCTTTTTGTTGAGTCTAAGTGTATTAATTTTTGGAGTGATTTAATTTTTTCTAAATCATTAACTTTCTCCATTTAAAAATTATATAATTTTTATAATATCATATATTCAAAATGAGTAAAAAATTAATTATTTAAATTTAAATTCATAATATTTTAAAAATGATAAGGACGTCTTCTTCTTCCAAAATGTTGTTGACTTGTTTCAGTTTCATCTGTTTGAATAACACTTCTACTTAATTCATTTAAAAAGTCCATACTATTTAAATTAAATTCAGTTGATTTTTTCTTTTTATTCTTTAATTCATCAATTTTTATACTTTTATTTTCCTCATTTTCTTCATCATTATTTTCATTTTCATTTTTTTTATTTTTTTTCTTTCTAATTTTCTTTTCTTCTTCTTTCATTTTTTTTTCTTTTTCTTTTTCTTTCATTTCTATTTTCCTTTTTTTTTCATCTATACTAAAATTTTTAAGAAATAAAAATGCTTTTTTTCTAAGAAATTTATTATAAATTTTATTAGAAATTTCTTCTCCTAATTTACTAACTTCTTCAGATTTTTTATTAATTATAGTTTCATATGAGTTATCATTTGAAAAATTTTTTAAATTTGAAAATAATATATTTAAATAATCTAAAGGTAAAATATTATTAGGTGATTCAATATTTATTATTCCTTTAAATTCATTTTGAATTTTTAAAATCATTGTATTAACATCTTCATCTAATTTATTACTTTCTTCAATTAAATTTAAATTAAGTTGATTAATTGTATTATCTATATCATTACTTTTCTCTATATTTTCATTTGAAATTTTATTTATTTTATTAATAATTAATTCATTTATATTTTCAATATAATT
>JAEEGL012968226.1_pt1 | contig 11797 bp, 8 predicted proteins | sample 9134231 | NCBI WGS metagenome assembly JAEEGL01 (sample SAMN16246548, study PRJNA631951) | gut metagenome | biome: gut microbiome; feature: rumen; material: fiber-attached | host: Bos | place: Iran: Karaj | collected 2018-10 | reverse complement strand
ATTCAGCTGTTCATGCCTGGCAAACCGCAGATATGGTATCTTGATCTATTTGCCGGAACAAACGACTACGAAGCAATGCGAAAAGCCGGTGCCGGCGGTCACAAGGAGATCAATCGAAGCAATCTTTCTCTTGAACAGACGGAAGAACTGTTAAAGAAGGATCTCGTTAAGAAGCAGCTTGAGCTGCTCAGATTCCGCAACACCTGTCCGATATTTACGGAAGACGCAGATATCTGCATCGAATGCGATGAAGCGAAGATGGAGATCTGCTGGACCAACGAAAAAGGAAGTGTAAGTCTCTTTGCGGATTTTGAGAGTGAAACATACAGAATTGAAAAGAGGTACTAACAATGGCTTTTGACAAGATCAACAAACTTATAACGACAGAAAACGGCGATATCTTCTATGAATTTGAGGACAATGATTTCCAGATCCTTTATATCATGCCGGCCAATGAGATCAGATCGAATCTGATCAACTACGGCTTTACCGGACCGACGATCCTGTGTTTCCCGGATGAAAGATCCAACTTCGTCGGGTTAAGAGACCTTATCGAAGAAAGCGGATTAAAACAGCTCGCGATCGAAAACGGTGTGGGCATCATCATGGTGAACCCGACCCTTAAGACCTGGAAGAACGAAAGATACGGTGCCTATGAAGCCGTCGTCAACAATCTGGGAATTGCGCAGATGAATTTCCGTGATGGTCTGGCGATCATGAAGGATGAGGCCAGACCCGATGAACAGTCCTACAACATTCTGGGTTCATGTGTCAGGATGTATGTCTATGGCTTTGGCAGTGGTGCCGATTATTTGGCGCAGAATTATCTCAAGAAGGTAAACGGCAACATCGAAATGGGGGACCTTGGTTCAGCTGATGCCACTCCGGTATGTATAACGCTCAAGGATCTCTCTGTTCTTCCTGAGCCGGAGGAAAATGACATCCATGTCGTCTCCATCAACAACTCCCCGGAACAGAATGCGATTTTAAGAGGAAGCTGCGGTGATGTGCTGATGCAGGATGACTACAACCTGAAAAGAGATTTCAGGGCCTATGTCGGAAATTACCGCCGCTGGGTAGGCAAAATCACGAAAGCCTACAACTATGATGCGGAAGGCATAGTCGCTAAGGCTGAAGCAGTCATGCTTCCGATCGGTGAAGACAATGAAAGCTTCAGAAAAGGCATGCCTTTCATGAGAGCCACTCATCATAAAGTTGGCTATGTGACTTTCTATGACAAGAACCTTGATGTGCTCTATACCAAACATCCACTGATGCTGGTATTCCACGGCGGAGGTGATTCCGCTTACGCGACAGCTTCACTGGCTGAATGGCCGGAGATCGGACAGCAGAACGGTTTCATTACGGTAGCTGTTGAGATGCACATGAAGGTGTCGGCAAATGAAGTGGCCTCACTGATCGACTTCCTGTGCAAGGAATATGCGATCGATGAAGAAAGGATCTATGCGACCGGTTTCTCCATGGGCGGCATCAAGAGCTGGGATCTCTTCCAGCAGTGTCCGGAAAGATTTGCGGGACTGTTGCCGATGGATGCGGCAGATTACCCGGGCAACAACTGTTTCTTTGGCAAGACAGAAAACATCAACGAAAACGTCATGGTTCCATTGCTGTATGTGGGAGGTGTGACTTCACCATTGGTAGAGCTTCCTTGTCACCACGAAAGAGCGATCGAAAGAATGAAATATCTGGCGATGGTAAACGGTCTTGAAAAGAACTTTGAACTCGATGAAAACAAGGAAAACTGGGAAGATCCGTATGTCGGCACAAAAGGTGACAGAGTTGATATTCTGCATGATGAACAATATCCGAAGAGCGAATATTTTGTCCATTATTATGATTCGCAGGACGAAAACTGCTATACCTGTCTTATGGCCATCACCAATCATGGTCACGAGATCCGCCCTTTCACCAACCGCTTTGCATATGATTTCATCAAACGCTTCTCGAGAAAAGACGGAAAGATCGTGATCGAAGAAAGCGAAAACTGAAGTTTATTGCAACTACATAAACCACTATAAAAGGTCACCGGAAGATGGTGGCCTTTTGTGTGATGAGATCTGTCATAATAGTCTTATGTTATAGTATAAGTAATCAATATATGTTGCTAAGACTCTGAATACAGAAAGAAGAGGAGTCCCATTATGAAAAAACATCTGATAATCATCTTCGTATTTTTAATGCTTCTTTCTTCGTGCGGAAAAAAGGGTGATCCCTATACACCTTATGTTTCACCTTCAGTACTGGAAAATCTTGAGAATACGATCGAAAACGAAGGCACAATATCCGCAGGTGGCAACAATGAGGCCTACTTTTTTTCACCGTGTGAAGGAGTAGAAATAGATGTACCTAAGGATGCACTCTATGAAGACACGGTCATCAGTATGGACCGCGTTACGGAAGATACACCGGGGATCGAGAAGATCATAAACGATCTCTACGATGAAAATGTCTACGCAATCGGAGCCTGGGAAATTGATGCCGGATTAAAGAATGACGAATGTCTTCCGGGATCATATAAAGTCAGTATAGACCTGGAAAAACTTGAGATTGATGAATCCCTGTATGACTTCGTCAGAATCGTACGTATAAATGACAACGGTGAAAAAACGATCCTTAGATCAAATACGGAAGGAAAGATTTTGAACTATTCCAGCAACCGCAACAGTATTATCGTTGCTGTATTGATTGGTTTTGGTTTTTTTCCGGTTGCCTGGTACATACACGACGAGGTAGCGGCAGAATGGTATTACGAGAAAAACATGCTTTCAGGGAACCGGACCTGGGTCGCCAGCTTTATATCAAAGGATTACTCTTTTGATGTGCAGTATCTGATCAAGGATCTTGATCCTGATCTTCAGAAAAAAATCGACAGATGTGCCGAAATCAATGCGAAATATTTAAAACAGATCCGTGAAGACACAAAGATCGAAAAGCGTTCCTCCTGGGATGTCTTTGGTCTTTTCTCAAGGAATGCCAGTGAAGCAGAACTTCTGAAAAAGGCTTTAAAGAAAGATGCTGAGTACCAGAGACTGCAGGCTCAGATCTCCCGTCCGACCTTGCTGGACGGTATCATCTTAAAGATCCTTGCAGCTTTCATATATCTCAAGAAACAGAACATCAAAATGCCTGAAGAAGCGGTACAGTTTTATCTGCGTCCGGATGTCACGCAATTGGGAAACAGTGTGTGGACCCTGTTTGGGCAAAGCCACATCGAAATAAGTCTGGCTGAGGCCGGGATCATGAATTCCAATACAGTCGATGGCAAAAAGGAGCTTGACAATCTGCTTCTGACGATAACCCACGAACTGTTCCACGTCTGTCAGACCTACTATCACACGCATTTGTTTACAGACAGCATCCGCTTTGATGAGATGATGGCTGTTGCCTTGGAATCCGAGGCTCGTGATTACTATTATGAACAAGGGCTGATCAAAACAAAACCGGCTTTGACCGATCAGGATCACTGGCAGGAACTTGAGAGTTCGATCAACTCTTTTGATCTGAATGACCTCGATATGAGACATCAGGGCTATAACCTTTCCCTGCTGATTCCTTATCTGCGTAAGGCAACCGGAAAGAAAGATGTTACGATCGGCGACATCATGAACGCCAGGTCATACTGGAAAAAACCTAATACTACGCAACCGCTCCGCAAAGCTTTTGACATAAAGGAAGAAGACTTCAGCAAGTACTGGTATGGTTTCTGTAAGGAGAACGCCGAACGTGCTGTAATCAATAACATGGATAGGAATTCCATTGGCAGAGGCAAGAAAAAAGATTCCATGATTCACACAAAAGGTGACTATTCGCTGAAGATCAAGGGATTTACTCAGACAGAAAAGCAGCCACTCCCTTTGCTCATCGTCTTTGATGAGCCTGCGGTATTGAATGATCAAAGATTGTCGATTTTTCCGGCAGGAGAATACATCAATTTCAAGAAGGGCTTCTATATCCCGGCCCAAAAGTCAGATGAGGATGCAATGAAAAACCCACGGCGCTGGATCATCGAATCTTTTGGCAAGCAGAATGGTGAGACTGTTCTTGGAACTTACACTGTCTGGGGCATGGATAAGACTTCAAAAGTCGATATTGATGTGAGCTATATCTCTGATAAGCTGTTTATCTATATGACGAAAGTGTCCGATCTTGCAACCTATGGTCTGATCGACGGCTATTACATAAAGCTTGAGACTGATAACGGAGTCAAAATGGAAGGACACAGAAAAGCAGATGAGCTCAGCAAAGGTCTTGCGGTACCGTTTGCGAAATTATATAACGGCGACAAGACAAAAGATGTCAAAATCACGGTCACAGCCTGTGAATATGTCCTTGATAACAACGGTAACTACCTTTATGGCATCACTTCCGATCCGTTAATCTACAAGCTGAATGGTGTCCCGGAGAGCGAAGAGGATGAAACACCGATGCAAGAAGATACAACAGAGACCACTCAAGCGAATAACGTTTTCAATAACATCATTTACGGTTATCCGTTAGAGATGTATTGCAGTGAAGCCATATATCCTGAGGGTTCTTCAGGGCCGCTAGGTCAGATCGTGTCGAAACTTAAAGGAACAGCATTATCGATAGCGGGGGATGGCAGCTTTACTATATCTCTACCGACTGACAGTGCGTCAGTCGAGACTCACAAGGGCACTGTAGACAAGTACATCGACAGTACTATGTCATTCACCTTTAAAGGAAAAATGGTTCCTTTACAGATACTTCACCCTGAGGATTTCGCAGAATACGGGTGGGATAAGTGTGAGATCGATTATGGTGAGCCGGTTTATGAAAGTGCGGAAATCTACATAAAGACTACCACCCATGAAAAGGGTATATTCAACACGTCATATCATTATACAAAGGATAAAGTAACAGAAGCACGTGGCGATCAGGCAAAAATAGATGAAGCACACGTGTACTTTGAATCCGGTTCTCACATCGATGCTATGGAAGGTCTCGATGAGAATGGCTATTATCTGGTAATGATCCTTGAAATCAGGTTCATAGGAAAACACGATTCAATCGAAGATGAATGGTGGGAGAAAACAGCGACCATGAATGAAAGAAAAACACACGACGAATATAATGATGTGAAAGATGAGAGGCGTGTCTATCTGAAATACATCTCCTTCAAACCGGTCAGTGAATACAGCAGGGAATGCAGCGGGTCCTGACAGAAAGACCCTAAAGACAGAAAGATCGTCATAGATCTGTAGAAAACACAACAATTTGATTTATTCAGAAAAGCCAATTCAATTTGGCTTTTTGAATAGAAAAGTCTTACTGTATGAAATGTTCCGATAAGATACTGCTGCTTATTCTCTTTTAGAATCATGTATTCTAGGCGGATTTCTCAAATAATATAAGCAAGGAGCAACAAATTTATGTCAGAGAGTAATAAACCCCTGCCAAAGATGGAAAAACAGTCGGAAGACGAACTTGAAAGAGTAAGTGGCGGAAGACTTTTACTTTCAGGTAATGCTGATGATATCTACTACGCAATAGGTGATATCAATAATGATTATCTTCTGGTAGAGCCGCCAAAATATCCGTGTCCGAGATGCGGTTCATGGAATGTTGGCAACTATGATCCGGGAACCATATGGCAGATGAGAGTCTTTTGCAAAGACTGTCGCTTATTCGGATGCCGAGATGGTTACGAGGATGAGCTGTGGGGCGAACTCATAGAGAAAAAAACTCAAAGATAGAAATATACTCTGATATTCTGATCAGTGTAAAACGATACTTAAATAACTAAAAGGATTGCCCGTGTTGAGGTAATCCTTTTGTCATGAGATTCAGATCTCGTAGAACCTGATCCAGAGTCCGTCCTTTTCTACCGTACCGGTTCCGATGAAACCGTTGCGGTGAAGAAGTGGTGACAGAGCTTTTGAATCGGTCAGAAAAGTCGGAACGGTTTCAAACCTGAGTGAGGGTTTGTTTTCCATCCAGCCGTTATTTTCAATATAGATGTGACAGTCCTGACCATCTCTATCTTTGCCGGTCAGTACATAGCGGGCCGAAAGATGACGCATGTTGGTCTGATCGACGATCTGTGTATCGACACCCCAGGGTTCGACGATCCCTTTAAACAATTCACAGTCGACTGTCCCCGAGAAAGGTATCATCGATACCTCTCCCAGCTCCGTAGTCATCTTTAATCCCTTTTAAGCTATATCGATGTGGATCTCAAGTATTGGTTTATCTTTCATATCAGTCTTTCGGAGTGAATCTGGCCGGTCCAAACAGAGAGATCACGAAGTTATTGCTTTGAAGCTTTTCATAGAAGTAATTGAACTTATCCTGATCCTGCCTGGCGATCATCTTTGAATCGTTGTTCAGATTGATGATGTCGAAGTTTTCGGCATACTTTTTCCACTCAGGCCTTCCTTCGCCATTAGGATCGCCATTTGCGGCAAAGCTGTACCAGTAACCCTGGATGAGTTCCATGAAGTCATAGTCGGCGCCTACCCAGTGATAAGGGAAGAACGGATTTCTTTCACCGGTATCGACTCTGCCGAAGACGTATGGCATTTCCGCACAGTGAGGTGAACCGTCATTGTGACCTCTTTCGGTCTCATTTTCCTTGGACATCAGCCAGACGTAGGCGTTTCTTCCTCTTTCGGCACAGAATTCACCGATCTTCGCACTTCCCATCAGCATGATGTCGGAAGCGATCGTTGAGACCTGCTTGGCAGCCATGATCTTGTTATCGGCCGGATACCACTTCAGCATGTTTTCATAGTTGTCAGGGAAAGCTTCCTTAAGATAATCGTGGTACTGTTCAACGGAGTATTCATCAGCTTTGACAGCCGGGAATTCCTGAGCACAGGAGCCGATCATGACATCGAAGTCGTTGAATTCACCGGCTTCCATGATTTCGGAATACTTCTTAGGAATGAATTCACCATCAACACAGAAGGTGAAACCAAAGCCCATCGGACCGACGCCCTTGGATCTCTGGAATGCTTCATACTGGTCAAAGAGCTCCCAGGCATCCTTTCTTCTTAATTCTTCAATAGACTTGCAGCCGATGAAGTTCATGTATTCAGCACCGAGATCTTCCATCTTCTTCCTTGGACCCGGCTGCATGAAGCCCCAATAGATAGGTCCGCTTTCAATTGAGACTCTGCTTATGAGGCCTTTCATCAGTGGAGAGGCATGTAGAGCACCGGTTCCGGCTGCACCGCCCGACTGACCGGCTACGGTAATTCTGTCAGGATCGCCACCGAACTTTGCAATATTTTCCTTGACCCACATGCAGGCTTTGCGCATATCGTACAGTGCATAGTTGCCGCTGGTTCCGCCTGCTTCACTGGTAAGTTCCGGGTGAGCAAAGAAGCCGAAGAAGCCCAGACGGTAGTTGATCGTTACGACGACCATGTCTTTTCTTTTAGCCAGGCCGATACCGTCACACACTACCTCGCAGCCGCTTCCTGCGACCATGCCTCCGCCGTGGATCCAGATGAATACCGGAAGCTTGTCATCCTCGCTTTTAGCCGGTGTCCATACATTCAGATACAGACAGTCTTCCTCGTATTGAGAAGGCATCATGAACTGCGGAACACCATGGACATTGGCAGGCAGATCTTCCTGTTCCATGACGTGCTGGATGGCGGCTGCCGAATACTGAGTGGCTTTTCTTACACCGCGCCATCTTTCAGGATCTTCAGGATGTCGGAAGCGCAGATCACCAACCGGCGGTGCGGCATAAGGAATGCCCTTGAAGATCTTCACGTTTTCTTCAACATAGCCCTGCAGCCAGCCCTGTTTAACCAATACTTTTGCGTTTTCAAAATTAGCCATATTTATTCCCCCCTATTTTTTACTTAACAGATATTCGATTCCTTCGTAGGCGTGAGGTGTCCAGAAATCCCAGTTATGCATTCCCGGTCCCTCGACATATTTGAGATCAGCTTTTTGTCTGATCAGGAAATCTCTCATTTTGTGATTCGGTTCAAGCAAGAAGTCCTCGGTTCCGCAGGCCATGAAGATCTTCGGATTCCTGACGCCTTTCTTGACGTTTTTCTTGAACAGCACTTCCGGATTGTGGTCGGATTTTTCGGCCTTACTAAGATCACCGAACGCATTGACGTAGTATGCGTAGTTGGCCATGACCGGATCCTTCATGTCCGGTTTCATATCTTTGAGACCGTAGATGATGAGCGCCGAAGATAAAGCCATGATGCCGCCGAAAGTCTCCGGATACATGAGTCCGGTATGTAAAGCACCGAAACCACCCATGGAAAGTCCGCCGATCAGTGTATCTTCCTTCTTCAAAGCGATATTGAAAGTATCACGCAGATAATTGATTAGATCTTCCCCGATAAACTGACAGTATTTATGACCGGTCGCTTCCTTATCGAGATAGAAGTCCAGTCCGCCGCTAGGCATAACGACATTGAGATTGTATTTTAAAGAGAAATCAGCGGCAGCCGAATTATAGAGCCAGTCGGTGCAGTCACCGCTATATCCGTGAAGCAGGATGATCGTCTTGGCCTTGCGTTTATAGTAAGGATTGTTGGCGATCAGGAATTCCGGCATATTCTTATCGACCAGATGAATGTAGAATTCACCGTTTCTGTTCAGGGCATTTGACCTGAATTTGACAAAAAGTGTAGACATTATTGAATTCTCCTTGTTTTTCAAGAGTATTATAGTTTAGGTTTTTCTTTCAAAAGTATTAAAAAAGTGTATTGAATTTTCAAGTTTCACAGACTCGGGCAGTTTTGTGATGAAAAAGTAATCTTATTCAAAAAAGAATGTGTTTTTTTTGAAAGAATTGTCTTTACGCTTATGTTTCAATGAATATAACGAAAGGACCCCAAATTTTTGGGAGATAATTAAAATGAAGAAACTTTTAGTTCTTTTACTCGCTGCTCTCATGTGCCTTTCTCTGGCAGGATGCGCAGGCGGCGGTGAAAAGAAAGGTGATGAACCATCAGTTATTACACTTGATATGTCTACACTGTTTATCGTTCCGAACCTGGAAGCTACACAGACTGTAGAAGATTCAATCAATAACTACTTAGCAAATACCTTAGGCGAAACCGGATATAAAATCCATCTGAAGATCACTGCTATCGGTGACTATCTCCAGAAGATCCCTATGGAACTCGCCAGCGGCGGTGATGACACTGCTGATATCGTACAGGTATTCGACGTAGCAGGCTGGTCTGACAATGGCTATATTCTTCCATTGGATGATTATGCAGGCAACGAATTAAAGCCTACTATCGATATGATCGGTGAAGTACTGAACAACGGTAAAGTCAACGGTCACATCTACATGATCCCTCGTTTCTTCGGTACAGTTCTTGACTGGAAGTGGATCTACAACAAGGATCTCGTTGAATCAGAAGAAGCCAAGGCTGCCGGCGTTGATCCAGCCAATGTTAAGGATCTGGATACATTAGGCGAAGAAATGGCTAAACTGAAGACTGTATATCCGGATGAATATTTCCTGGTATACTGCAACCAGTTTGACAGAGTATTACAGTCATCTCTGAAGACTTCTCAGGTTGGCACTTATACAGCTACAGTCGGCGACAGCACGACTTTATACAACTACTACGAGACTGATGCATTCAAGAACGCCATCTACAAGGCATATGAATTCCGTCAGAAGGGTTACGCTGATCCGGAAGGCTCTGCAAATACATTAAGCCATGACGCAGTCGTTATGGGCGGTTCAAGCAAGGGCGTTATCATGGGTCACTCAAACGATGTTGACTCGATCGCTGAAATGTTCACAACAACCAACACCTACGGTGCAAACTTCGGTGCTGTAACTATCGCTATCGACAACAAGGCTACTGACACCTTAGGTATCGGTATCTCTCATTCATGCAAGGATCCAGCTGCTGCTGCAAGATTCATCAACCTGCTTTACACTGATCAGTTCATCTGGGATGCATTGATCTTCGGTGCTGAAGGCCAGGACTATGTATGGAATGAAGATCATACAAAGATCAGATATCCTGAAGGCATGGACTTCAACTCAGTACCTTACAACTGCATGTACTCCTGCGGTATGATCGGTAACGGCTTCGATTACTTCCTTGAATATGAATCAGGAAACGAAACTGGATCTAATGGCGAATACGGCAAGATCTTATTCGAAAAGGCTGCTACTCCACCTCTATACGGCTTCATCCCTGCAACAGGCAATGTCATGAATGAAGTTACAGCTGTATCCAACGTTGTTGAACAGTACTCTAACAGCTTGACTTATGGTGATGTCAATCCTGATGAGCAGTATCCGTTATTCTTACAGGCTCTCAAGGATGCCGGTATCGACAAGATCGTTGCTGACTACCAGGCACAGGCTGATGAATGGGTAAAACTCAACAAGAACTGATCATCAGCTAAAGACTTAAATATTAAAACGGGGTCATTGATCCCGTTTTAATTTGAATATTTCCAATGTTATATAATTTAAGAAGGAAAAACCTGTTGTGAAGAATTCACTGATAAAAAGAACAGCCATTTTAATTACCGGGATACTGATCACCTCGCTGCTGTTTTTTATCGTGGTTTCGATCACTTATGATACTTTTCACAGACAGTCGGTCTTAAAAGACAACATCAGGATCGCCACCAACTGGACAGCTTCGATCGATAGCCGTTTAAACAATCTTTACGAACATCTTTATGATCTTTCAACAGCTATATACAAGAATGTCGATGTGCGTCTGGGATCGCCGGAAATGGATTTCGCTGCCAAGAAGGATTTCATCGATTTCATCGACACAAAGCGCATGGCTTCCAAAGACATTACGGCAATGTTTATCGTTGATTCGGAAAGCGATGTTTATCTGTATTCAAGCAGCGGTGTCATCGGCAATGAGAAAAACACCTTCCTTAAGATGCTTGTCAAGGAATACTGTCTGGAAAACAACACCTCAATAAATACCAGAGAATGGACGCTTGTCCAGGCCATGGACAGCACTTACTACTACATGGCCATGAGGATGGGCAAGTATGTGATCGGCGCTGTCAGTGATATAAGGCTTTATCAGGTCGATTTTCCATATGAAGAATTTGAATACAAAACGATCAGCACTTTTGTTTTGAATGAGGACAATATCTATTGCATAAATGGCGATGATGATCTTGCGGAAGATATCGACAGATCAAAAAACGAAGCTTATTTTATTGGCAAGCATATCATAGTTCCTTCTATTCAGCAGAATGCCATAGCTAAGACCGTATTTGTCAACAAGACCGAAAGCATCTTCAACACTTTCAGGACCGCTTCGTTTTTCATGATCGCCGACAGTGCGATCTGTGTCGGGCTGGTCTTTGTCATGTTCCACAACATCCACAAGCGGATCAACGATCCGATCAGGGCTCTGGTAAAGGCCAACAAGAATCTTTCCGATGGCAATTTCGACTATAAGCTTGATACTGACAGTGCGGGTTCTGATGAGTTTAAAGAACTTTATGGAAGCTACAACGAGATGTCCGACAAGATCAGAAACCTGACGATCGAACAGTATGATGCGGAGATCAGAAGGCAACAGAATCAGCTCAAGATGTTAAGAGCCCAGGTCAAACCGCATACCTTCTTAAATGCGATCAACACCATCAACAATATGACCTATACCGGCAAACCGGAAGATATCAGAAAATACATCTCAGCCTTTGCTTCCTTCACAAGATATATGCTGTACAAAGCCAAGGACTGGACGACCGTTGAAGATGAAGTAAAGAATATCGAAAGCTACGTCATGATGCAGCAGATCCGCTTCCCGGAAAGCATCGAGAT
>JAEEGL011663535.1_pt1 | contig 11797 bp, 10 predicted proteins | sample 9134231 | NCBI WGS metagenome assembly JAEEGL01 (sample SAMN16246548, study PRJNA631951) | gut metagenome | biome: gut microbiome; feature: rumen; material: fiber-attached | host: Bos | place: Iran: Karaj | collected 2018-10 | reverse complement strand
CTATGATTAATCCACAAACAATACATGGAAAGAATTTATCTAATACATCATTTATAAATGATGTTACTAGAGTTAATAATGTATTCCCATTTGGAATTAATACAAATTTCAATGGTGTTAACTTAAATGGAGCTAATATTCAAATTAATAGTCATGCATTTATGAACTTTGATGGAGCATTAATGGATGACTCAACAGTTATTAACTATAATTATCCTACAGATACTGAAGAAGTTACAAAAGGATTAACTATGTAATAAAAAGAAGGTAATACCTTCTTTTTTATATGTTATAATTTGATTAGGTGAGTAGTATGAAGAAAATACTATATATATTTATAGTTTTATTAATAATAATAACTATACCTGTTAATGCAACAAGTGGTGCATTAAGAAAGGCTTCTATAAAAAAATGTAGTGATGGAAGATATTATGGATATCATAGTTCTAATGGATCAATTCATTGGCATTTAGCTGAATCACATCCTGAAATGTCTAGTGGGTGGGCTGCAGTTGGTGATCCATTATCAGGTGATCCTTGTCCAAATATTAAACATGAATATTCAACCACTACTACAACCACTACTAGACCAACTACAAAAAAAACTACAACTGTTCATGTAGTTCCAGCAGTACCAGCTACTACACATAGTACTACTACAAGTACAACAACAAGTACAACAGAAACAACTATAACTGAAGAAATAACAACTACTAGCGAATCTACAACAACTACAAAAACAAATCATATTATTCTTTTAAGAGTAAATGGTGATTCTATATCTATTAAAGACAATAAAGGCGAAGTTTATATTATGAATTGGAAAAATGATATCGAATTTACTATAGAAAATGGATACTCTATTAAAGTATATGATGGTAATGAATTAATAAATAATAAATTTCAATATGAAAGTGATAAAGAATATAAAGTTGAAGTATACTTAGATGATGAACTAATTGAAACTGATAATATTACTATTAAAAAATATAGTTTATTTTTATCAATTTTCAGTTATATTATTGTGTTCGGATTAGTTTTGGGATTTCCTACGGCTATGATAATAGTTAATATATTATTAGTTAGAAATAATAAGAAAAATAGAATATATAGAAGGTAGATATTTATGAGTATTTTATATATTAGTATAAGAGGGAATTAAAATGAGAAGTGGTATTAAAGGAGAATTAGAAGTAGCTGCTTTATTAACTCATTTACCAAGTGATGAGTATATAACTTTAAATGATATTACAATAAAAGATGAATATGGAACTCATCAAATAGATCATATTGTAATATCTAGATATGGAATATTTGTTATAGAAACAAAGGAATATCATGGAGTTATAAAAGGTGATGAGTTTGATAAAGAATGGGTGCAATTCACATTCACTGATAAAAATTATGTTATTAATCCTATAAGACAAAATTATGGACATATCAAAGCATTAAGTAAATGTTTAAATATGCCTGAAGATATGTTTATTAATATAATTTGTTTAACTAGTGCATATGATGTAGATGTAAACAATAAAGGTGAATTAACAAGAATATTTACATTATTAGATAAAATAAAATATTATAATGAAGTAAAAATAAATGATAATGTATTTGAAATCAAAAATAAAATATTAACCAATAATTATAATGTTACTACATCAGATAAAATGAATCATTCTCAATTTGTAAGAAATAAAGAACTTGAAGGTAAGTATAGATGTCCAAAGTGTGGATCAATGCTTATAAAGAGAAAAGGTCCTTATAGCGAATTTTTAGGATGTAGTAATTATCCTAAATGTAAGTATATAAAGAAGTAGGTGAATTGTGTGAGTTCTGATAAGTCAAAAGAATATGTAGTTTTAGACGTTGAAACTAATGGACTTTCGTCAATTAGAGATGATCTTTTATCTATTTCTATTTATAAACCAGATGACAAAAAAATATATAACAGATTTTTACCTTTATCTTTAAATGAATATATTGATTTTGATGCATGGAATATACATGGAATAGATGAAATAATGTTAAAAGATAAAGAACCATTAACTCAAGAAGAAGTTAATAAAATTATTAAGGAATTTGAACTTGATAAAAGAGTTATACTTACTTATGGTAATCTTGATGAAAAATTTATTAAAAATTATTTTAAGAGAAATAAACTAAATGGATTCGAAAAAATGAAGTTTTATAACTTCAAACGCGATATTATATCAAGTAGTTTTTCGGAAGGTAACATAACAAAGGATAATTTATGTAAAATATTTAGAATAGATAATGTTAAAGATGTACATAGTGGTATTAATGATTGTATTTTAGAATGGAATCTCTTTGAAAAGATGAATGGAAATAAATTAATAGTAATTAGAAATAAGGTTCATGAATTTAATGAAAAATATATGATTCCAGCTAGTTATATACAAGAATTTCCGAATTTAAAATACTGTATTGATAATTATCCTAAAATAGACTATTCATTAAATGAAATATATCATTTTGAGATTCAATCAGAGAAAATAAAAAAATTCGATACTAATATATCTGGTATGACTATAGAACATTTGATTAATACAATGCTTAATGCTCATAATATGGATAAAGAAAATATGCCATTTTTGATATTTAATAGATCACAAATGAAATATTTGGGAACATTACCATCTAGAATTCATAATATTGGAGTAACATTTAACAATGATGGAACAATAAAAGCGGTTGAGGAAGAAAATAGAAGGATAGTTGAACAAATAAATGAAGTTACACTTGCGGTTAAAGAGGAAATTACACCTTTAATTGAATATATTAGAACAAATATATTTAATAATAAGGATATTAAAACACAAGAATTAATAGTAAATAAAAATGATAATGTATTAGCTAAATGCGATTTATCTACAGATGATGCGATATTAGAAATAAAAAATCATTATACATCAATTGATAGATTAAAGTATCAATTATACTATCAAGCTAATGGAAGAAAAATATATGTATTAGAAGCACCTTTTGTAGGATATTTAAAAGATGGATTATCATTCACAATTTATGAAGTTATTCCTGTCGAGAAAGAAATGAACTCAAAGAGAAATAGTACATTAGAGAAAAGGAAACAAAAGTTTCAAAGAAGATTATTATATACAAATATTGAAGTATTAGAGTATGTTGATTATAAACATGATGTTAAATTAAAATGTAAAAAATGTAATAATGAATGGACTTCTTCTTGCTCAACAATTCAAAAAAATAAAAAATGTCCTTTTTGTAATCCAACGATAAAAAAGAAAAAGATGGAAGAAAAAAAGTTTTATCTGATGAAGAAAAGAAAAAATTGAGAACAAAAAAATATATTGATAAGATTAGAACTGAGTCAGATAATACAATTGAAATAATTGAATATAATGGATCAAGAGTAGCTGCAAAAGCTAAATGTATAATATGTGGAAATGAATGGAGTTATAGAGCAGATCATTTATTGTCAAAATGTTTTTGCCCTCATTGTAAAAAAGATAGATAAATAATATCTTTCTTTTTTATACTAAAATATACTGTAATATACTTTTATATTTTATTTACAATAATATATATGATTGTTACAATATGTCATTAAATGAGGGAAGATAAAATAAAATCTAATAAATTTGATATAGAAGTAATACCTAATGGTATAGAAGTTTATTAAGATCAACATCTTATAGATGCAATAAAGAAAGTTAAAATAAAGAAGCAATAATTTGCTTCTTTTTATGTTTAAGTATATAATAGCATGCGTTAATTAACCAATTGGCTAATTAACATTAATTAGGTGTCTATTCTCATATTCAAGGGAATAACCAAACTTTATTTTATAGAGGCAGAATTGAGTAATCAATTCTGTTTTTTTTGTATTAATATTTTGATATAATATGAATAGGTGAGCATATATGGCTAGAAGAAAACAATCCGGAGGATGTTTATCAAGTTTATTGTTTGTATTTCTTGTAATATATATTATAAGTCAAATCAATTCTATTCCAGATAATTATAAAACTATAATTGGTGATGTAATTGTACTTATATTAGCTGCTATTATTATATATCTTGTAATAAATACAATCAGAAAAAATGTTAAAAAAATAAGATTAAATAATTATTATAAAAATAAACAAAACAATTATAATGTTGAGTATAAACAAAAAGAAATTATTATAAAAGATATTAAACAACAAAAAGGTAATACTGTTGAATTCACATATGATGAAAAACCGGTAAAAAGAATGGTTATGAATTATGAATTTCCAAATATTGAAGATTATGTTGATGGAAATAATGTTGAGCTGATAAAAAAAGAAGATAAGTTATTGTCTATTGTTGTAGATAATAATACTAAAATGGAAGTATTAGATTTTTCGTCATGTAATAATCTTTTATTATATGGTTTGATTGAATCTGGTAAATCATCAATTACTCACTCTTTAATAAAAAATATTATATTAAAGAAAAAATATGATGATGTTCAATTAGGTATTATTGATACAAGAAAACTAGAATACAATAGGTATAAAAATATTCCACATTTAATCTGCCCTATAATAAATGATTCAATGAAAGCAATGATTGCTTTAGAAAACTTATATAGAGAAATACAACATCGCTTTGAGATACTTGCTATGCTAAAAGTAAAAAACATTAACGAATATAATAAAATAATTAATAAATCAGATACTAAGGAAGATAAGCTTCCATATATAGTATTTATTATTGATGAATTGAATGATTTATTAATAAATGATAAGAAAGGTTTCACAGAAATTATAAAAAAAATTATTACTGATTCAAGAGCTGTAGGTGTTTATATAATCTGTAATATAAATACATTAAATCAAAGTGTTATAGATAACAATTTCGTAGGATTATTTAATTCTGTTATATCATTTAAAACATCTTCAGTTAGAGATTCTAAATTATTATTTGATAATGCAGAGTTAAACCAACTTAGTGATTATGAATTTAGATTTAAAAATAAGGGAATTAAATCTTTATCTAAATATAAATTAGTCAATGTTATTTCTAATGATATTATTGATTATTATAATAATGTTGAATATAAATATGAGAAAACTGTTGGGCCAACCAAAGATTTTGATGATCCATTAATGAATGAAATAATTGATTTTGCTGTAGAATCAGGTAAGATAAGTGCATCTTTAATACAAAGAAGATTTAGATTAGGTTATAATCGTGCAGCAAGAATTATTGATGAACTAGAAGCTCGAGGAATTATTGGACCACAAAATGGTTCTAAACCAAGAGAAGTATTAGTTAAAATAAATGAGGATGAATAAAAAAAGAAAAATATCTTTTTCTTTTTTTATGTTATACTTTATTTAGGTGATTTATATGGCATATAAAAGAGCATTAAATAGTTTAGTAAACGGTTATATAAAAAGTGTAAAACAAGAATCTTTACAAAACATTATTGATAAAATAGATAAGATTAATGAAGAGTATGAGAGTTTGTTTGATAGTATTAGATCTATATCTAAGGATACAAAGTTAATCGCATTTGATCCAGAGAAATATTATAGTAAGTACTATAAGAATACACCTGTTGATGATTATATTCCATTACTTAAAGAACCAGAAAAAAGTGTTAAAAAAAGAATTGGTTTTATTAAACAAAATAAATTATTAGAAAAAATTAATCCTAGTAGAACTAAAGTAAGACTTGAAAGAAATAAAGAATTTCAAATTGAAATGGATAGAGTAAATAGTGATTATACTAAAGCTGAAAGAGAAAGTAGAAAAAAATATGATCAATATGTTAAATCTATTAAAGAAATAGATGAGAAACACAATAAAGTAATAAGAAAAAGACTGGAAAATTTTTATAATAATGATTCTAATGAAATATTGGTTGTTTATAAAGATTTTTATACTCATTTAGTTCCCGATATTGATTCTATGAAATATATTAATTTTTCTTATAATAACAAAAAAGCTATTTTAGAATTAGAATTCATAATTCCTGATGAAGATTTTAATAGAATAAAAGGCATTAAATACATTAAATCTAAAAGTGAAATTAAAGAATTATATTTTACAAATTCGGAATTTGAAAACTTATATGAAAATTTAGTCTTTAATTCTATGTTATCAACTGTTTCTAAAGTATGGTATTATTTTAAAGATAATATAGATGAATTTATTGTTAATGCTTATGTAAATAAATTAAATCCATCAAATGGAGATAATGAAAATTATTATTTTGCCAGTGTAAAATTATCAAAAAATGATATACCATTTGATAAATTGAGTTTATTAGATAGTAAAATGTTTTTTGATTCTAAGGGAGCGAGATATAAACTACCTTTAATAAATACAAAGAAAATTGATGTATATGAATTTAGTGGTAAGAAAATGATGGATGTAATCGATGATGATATTGATGGATTTGACTTTGAAAATTTAACTAAAGAATTATTAGAGAAAAACGGTTTTGAAAAGATTGTTGTTACACAGTCTAGTGGTGATTATGGTGCAGATGTTATTGCGTATAAAGATGGTATTAAATACGCTATTCAATGCAAAAAATATTCAGCTAAGGTTGGAGTTAAAGCTGTTCAAGAAGTAATTGCTGCACAATCTATGTATAAATGCCATGTTGGTGTAGTCTTAACAAATAATTATTTTACTGCGAGTGCTGAAACTCTAGCTGAGTCTAATGGTATTCTTTTATGGGATAAAGATAAACTTGATGAATTAATAACTAATGCCGGTATGGATAATAATTCTGATGCAATTGACGAATACGATGACTATTCTGATGAAATTGATGATGACGATGATGATGAAAATTACGTAATGTGTTCTAATTGTAATATATTAGTTGATGAAGATGCAGATATTTGTCCAAATTGTGGTGCAAGATTTAATTAAAAAACAGCTATTATGCTGTTTTTTTATGTTATAATTTATTCAGGTGAGTATATATGAATTCTTTTAATAAACCTATTTTCTTAAAAGAAGATAGTTCTTTAGAAAAAAAGTTAGAAGTATTAAAAAATAATTATTATTCTTCGAAGTCAGACATTTATATGATAGAAGAAGGCATTTTTGGAGAAAAACAGGTAGAATATCATTTAGAAAAATCTAACCTAGGAATGTATATATTAAGAGATATTAATCTTCAGGTTGATGGAATGACTGCTCAAATAGATTTTGTAGTTATTACATCACATCATTGCTATTTTATTGAATGTAAGAATTATAATGCTGATATAATTCATATTGATGAGAATAGGAATTTTGAACTAAGTACTAGATATAAAAATAGATATAATAGAATTGGAATTAAGTCGCCTTTATCACAAGTTGAAGACCAATTAAGTGTTTTTCAAAGAATATGTTTAAAAGATAAAGAAACAATTAAATCATTATTAAATGGTATTAAATTTAAAGATTATTTAAAAACTATGGTTGTTTTTACTAATCCTAGTTCTAGAATTAATAATAAGAAAGCTCCTTATGATATGAAATATAAGGTTTTAAAAGTTGATAATTTAATAAGTCAAATCAAATATGATGATAGTCATTATACTGGAAAAAGATTAACGCAAGATGAGATGAAAGATTTTGCTAAGTATTTTATAAATAATCACGTTGAACCAACAATTGATATAACATCTACTTATAGTCAAGAAGTATTAAATAATGAATATAATCAATTTTTACAAGCAAATAGAATAAATACATATCAAAATTCAAGAATAAATAAGCCTAAAAAAAATAATATAATAAATAAGATTATTTTGCCTATTGTTTATGTGGTTATACTTTTACTTTTTGCTTATGGCGTTTTGACATCATTTATTAATAAGTATACAAATAATTCTCCTAATATATTTGGATCGCGAGAAAAAATTATTAGTGAAGATCAAGTTAATGCTATTAATAATTTGAAAGAAGTATATCTAAGCAGTAAAGAAAATGGATTTGATTTATATAATTATGATCAATGTATTAAGATTAAAGAATTATTATCCGATAGTTTTAATTGTTCTGGTTATCCTATAAAGGTCAACTTTATTGAGGATAATACTATAACAGTTAAGGATACTTCTAAATGTTATTCTTTTAAATTTGATGAAGAAACCAGAAAAGTGATTAATATAAGCTCAGATTACGTATGGATTAATGATAAATGTTCCGGTGTGGATGTTGGACTAATTCATTATAATGAAAATAATCCATACTATGAAAAAATAGGTGGATATAATAAAATTTTAGAAATGGCTAGATATGCTCATAATTATTCTTCTGGATTTGATAAATATTATGATTATACTCATATAGCTGAAAGAGGTGGGAATCCTTCTTTGGCATCAACATATAAAATGAAAGTAGATGGGTATTTCGGTGGTTTAACAAATAAAGGAACTTTTCATTATTTTGGATTAGATGAATTTAATACAATGTGTGAATATTATTATTACATTATGAAATAGGTGATTATTTATGATTACAGTTGTAGCTGCGTTAATTAAATTTGATAAAAAATATTTAATTGCAAAAAGATCAACTGGTTCTGAAGAAGTTCTTGGTAAATGGGAATTTCCTGGTGGAAAAGTTGAAAAAGATGAAACCGAAGAACATGCTATTGAAAGAGAAATAAAAGAAGAATTTGGAATGAATATAAAAGCATTAAGATTTGTAACAAATAATGTTTGTGAATATCCTTCTAAAATAATTGATTTAAGATTATATGAATGTGAATATATATCTGGAGAATTTGATCTTCATGATCACTCAGAATATAAATTAGTTAATAAAGAAGAGATTATTAATTATGACTTATGTCCAGCTGACATACCATTAGCAAAATATGTTAAGGAGATGGAATAATGGCATATTGGTTTGTTAATCAAGGAGCATCATATGAACAAGAAAGAATAGGAAACTTTCTATATGCTCCTAAAGATAACTTATCTCATCATAGAGATGTCAAAAGAGTAAAAACCGGAGATATTATATTTTGTAATAAAAAGGGTAATATTTTATCTATCGCTAAAGCATTGTGTGATGGATATGAATCTCCAATACCTGATTCTATAAAAGGTTTATGGGATGCTTCAGGTTATAAAGTTGATGTAGAATATATAGATTTAAAGAAAAAATTTAAATTTAATAATTATAAATATATATATATGGAATCTATTGTACCAGAACTAAATCCTTTTAATGTTAATGGGAATTCAAAATTAGGTTATTTATTTCCAATTGAAAAAAATATTGCACAATTATTTATAGAAAAAATAGCAGAGAATAATATTTATAGTTTTATTAATGATGATCCTGATTCTGTTTTTTATGAGATGGAAGAATTACAAGAAGAAGAATCACAATTCGAAAATATTAGTTCTGGAATTATTAAGGCTTACACAGAAGCAGAATTAAATATAAAAGAAAACGAAGAATATAAATATGTTCCAAGAATTGAAGAAGGTAAAAAGAAAGTTTTAAGGGAAAAGACTGATCCTAAATTAAAAGCTACAAGAATGGAATTAGCAAATCATAATTGTGAAATTAATAAGGATCATAAAACATTTACTAATTCTTCAGGACAATATCAATATTTAGAGTGCCATCATATTATTCCTTTGAATGCTCAAAAGGATTTTCTAGATATTAAATTGGATAGTATGTTTAATATTATTGCATTATGTCCAAATTGTCATATGCAAGTTCATCATGCTTCTCCTAAAGAAAAAGCTGATATATTTGCAAAAATGTATGAATTAAGAAAAGATGATATGGAAAAACATGGTTTTGATCTTGCAAAAATTAATGAAATTTTTAATAAATATTATTTAAATAAATAAATCTGGTAAAAACAGTACTTTGTGCTGTTTTTATTGTGTTATAATTTATGTAGGTGAGACTTTATGAAAGAACTACAAGAAAAGATAGAAAAATTCAATGAAGAAAGAGACTGGGATCAATTTCATTCTCCAGAAAATTTAGCAAAGAGTATTTGTATTGAAGCTGGGGAACTTTTAGAATGTTTTCAATGGAATAATGAATATGATTTAGATGAAGTTAAAGAAGAATTAGCAGATGTTATTAACTATTGTATTCAAATGGCTAATAAGTTAGGTGTAGATCCTAAACAAATTGTTTTAGATAAAATGGAAAAGACAGCAAAGAAGTACCCTATCGAAAAATCTAAAGGAAAGAGTACAAAGTATAATAAGTTGTAAGAGGTATATATATGGTTAATTATATCAGTTTTATTATAGTAATAATAATTATGTTAATTTCATTTAAAAGTTTTATCTTCATAGTTAAAACTATAAAAAATGCTGACAACTTATTTGAAAAAACAGTTTACTATAGTATATTATTCATAATTTTTGTTCCAATTGTTCTTTATTTATTGGATAGATTTAATCTTCCATCCAAATTTGGTTATACAATTAATGTTAATTCAACAAATTGGTTCACTTTTATAAGTTCTTATGTAGGTTGTATTTTAGGATCAATAATAAGCGGTATAGTTTTAGTTGGTGTTACTTTTTCACAAATTAGGCGCGATGAGGAAAGAAAAAAAGTAGAAACACTTGAACAAAGAAAAGCTAATAATATGCCTATTCTTAAATATGATATTAAATTTTATGAGAAAAAACCTAATACCAATATATTAATTATGGATAGACCAGAAAATAACTCTGATGATTGTTGTTTAATTGCTTTAGATATTGAAAATATTGGTTTAAATACTGCAAAAAATATTTATTGTAATATGATAATTGAGGATTCAAAGCATAAATGTACTTCAGTTGATAAAAATTTTTTATTAAAAGTTGGTTATGCAGAAACATTTGGATTATTTACTCAACTAGATTTTAAAAAATATGGTAAAGAAAGAAAACTTTGTATTACATTTTATTATGATGATCTTTTTGATAATCATTATTCTCAAAAAATAAGATTTACAGCCATATTTGAAAAAAAGAAGTTAAATGGATGTAATTATATTATGACGGGATTTAGTTCAACAAAAATTGATAAAGTTATTAATAGAGAGGAATAAAGCCATATGTTAGTTTATGAAGGAATTAAATCAGGATTTATTAATGATGTAGATTTAGGAATAATTGCTGATAAGATAAGAAATAAATATATTGAAAAGATTAAAAGAAGACCTAGTGCACCAGAATTTAATTCATGGAAGAATTCTATGCAGTATATGAGAGGTGTATTAAGTGATAATGAAATACCAGATAATACTGGTATAGCAATTGAATATAATATTCCACCAACAGGTTGTAGAATAGATTTTATGATGTCTGGATTTAACAAGAGTAAGTCTAATGTTGTTATAGTAGAATTAAAGCAATGGGATAAAGCTACTGAAGTAGCTAATTTAGATGGTATTTACAAAGTTAATACTTATACAGGTGGAGGGTTAAGGGATGTTAATCATCCATCTTACCAAGCTATGACTTATGCTAATCTAATTAAAGATTATAATGAATCAGTGCAATTAAGAGATATTAATGTAGTACCATGTGCTTACTTACATAATTATTATTTTGAAAATGATGATACATTATTATCAGATAATTATAAAGAGTATACATCTAAAGCTCCTTTATTTGGACATAATGATGTAATTAAATTAAGAGACTTTATCAAAAGATATATTGAAGCTGGTGATGACGGAAGTATTCTTTATGAAATAGATCATGGAAGAACTAGACCATCTAAAATGTTACAAGATTCATTATCCAATATGTTAGAAGGTAATAAAGAATTCTATATG
>JAEEGL011258782.1_pt1 | contig 11797 bp, 9 predicted proteins | sample 9134231 | NCBI WGS metagenome assembly JAEEGL01 (sample SAMN16246548, study PRJNA631951) | gut metagenome | biome: gut microbiome; feature: rumen; material: fiber-attached | host: Bos | place: Iran: Karaj | collected 2018-10 | reverse complement strand
TATGGCCGGGCCAGCATTACCCTGTATGCGTTCAACAGCAACGGCAATCGCGGCATTGCCTGCGGGCTGAACAACCTGCAGAAGATCCGCGACGGCGAACCGCTGGGAAGCCGCAGCCGGGCCGAGGACGATTTCGACACCGACGATGATGACGATTTCCTGTCCTGAAACGAAAAAAACCGGGCGGCAGAGCGATGAACTCTGCTGCCCGGCATCAGAAATCATGGCGGCATCGGCTATGCTGGTGCCGCTTTCTTCAGGAGGAGCTTATGATTGAATACCTCTCGATTGACCTGGAAACGAAATCCGGCACCGATCTGTCCAAGAGCGGTGTGTATCGGTATGTTGAGGACGATGATTTCGAGATCCTGCTCTTCGGCTATTCCATCAATGGCGGCGAAGTTTCCGTAGTAGATATGGCCTGCGGGGAGCAGATCCCTGAAGATGTGCTGAGAGCCGTTGCGGATGAAAACGTGGTGAAGTGGGCTTTTAACGCTGCGTTTGAGCGCATCTGTCTTTCAACCTGGCTGCGGAAGCACCGCCCTGACCTTTTTGCCAGCTACAGCATCCCGGATGACAGCGTCGGCAATTATCTCAATCCTGTGTCCTGGCGGTGCTCCATGATCTGGGCGGCGTACATCGGCCTGCCGCTGTCGCTGGAGGGGGTCGGCGCGGTACTGAAGCTGCAGGATCAGAAGATGTCCGAGGGCAAAGCGCTGATCAAATTCTTTTCTGTGCCCTGCAAGGCTACCAAGACTAATGGCGGCAGAACATGGAACCGCCCAGAACATGCTCCAGACAAGTGGGCCACCTTCAAGGCTTACAACAAGCGTGACGTCGAAGTCGAGATGTCCATCCAGAAGGCTCTGGCCCGATTCCCGGTACCGGATTCTGTTTGGGAAGAATACCACATCAGCGAGGAAATCAATGACCGGGGCATCGGGCTGGACAAGCAAATGGTTAAGCAGGCCATTGAGCTGGATGCCCTGTCTCGCGATGAGCTTTCCGCTGAAATGCAGCGGCTGACCAACATGGACAATCCCAACTCCGTAGCCCAGATGAAGCTATGGCTGGCTGACCACGGGCTTGAGGTTGAATCGCTGGACAAGAAGGCCGTGCGTGAATTGCTGAAAACTGCGCCGCCGGAACTGGCTCAAGCCCTGGAATTGCGTCAGCAGCTTGCCCGGTCAAGTGTGAAGAAGTACATTGCCATGGAAAACTGTGTATGTGCTGATGGGCGCTGCAGGGGCATGTTCCAGTTCTACGGGGCGAACCGTTCCGGGCGATGGGCAGGCAGGCTGATTCAATTGCAAAACCTGCCCCAGAATCACATTCCCGACCTGGCATCCGCCCGCAGCCTGGTGAAGACCGGGGACTATGAAATGCTCCGGTTGCTATATGAGGATGTACCCGATACGCTCAGCCAGCTGATCCGGACGGCGTTCGTGCCGAAACCCGGATACAAGTTTATCGTCAGCGACTTCAGCGCCATTGAAGCCAGGGTGATTGCCCACCTGGCCGGGGAGACGTGGAGGACAAAGGTCTTCCGCAACAACGGCGACATTTACTGCGCCAGCGCAAGTCAGATGTTTCATGTGCCCGTGGAGAAGCACGGGATCAACGGTCATCTCCGGCAAAAAGGCAAAATCGCCGAGCTGGCTTTGGGCTACGGCGGCAGCAGCGGAGCCTTGCGGGCGATGGGCGGTTTGGAGATGGGCTTGAAAGAAGAGGAACTTCAACCGCTGGTCACAGCATGGCGCGAGTCCAATCCCAACATTGTGTCTTTCTGGTGGGCAGTGGATGAGGCTGTGAAGAAAGCAATCCGGCAAAGGACAGAAACCGAAACACACGGCATCCGATTCACGTACCAGAGCGCCATGCTGTTTATCACCTTGCCCTCCGGCAGACGGCTCGCCTATGTGAAGCCGAAAATCGGAGTGAATAAGTTCGGCGGCGAATCCGTCACCTATGAAGGCGTCGGTGCGACCAAGAAATGGGAACGGATCGAGAGTTATGGCCCGAAGTTCGTGGAAAACATTGTGCAGGCGATCAGCAGGGACATCCTGTGTTACGCCATGCGGACGCTGCATCACTGTTTCATCTGCGGGCACATCCACGACGAGCTTATCATCGAGGCCAGCCGTGGAGTGGATCTGCAGGCCATCTGTGAGCAGATGGGTCGGGTACCGCCGTGGTTGCCGGGAGCCGTGTTACGGGCTGATGGCTATGAAACTGAGTGGTACCGAAAGGATTGAAAAAAGCGCTCACCGTTGATGGTGAGCGCACTTATGCTAAGCTGAAAGTTTTAAATTGACAAGAAGCCCTTGTTAAAAGCATCCGGATATACAAAGCTTTTTTCGCCTATTGGAAACCTCACAGTTATATGGGTTCGTGAGTCATCTAAGGAAAGAATAATACCTGATCCGAAAATTTTGTGTCGGACAGCAGCTCCTTCCTTTATTAAAGACTCATCGAACAGATTCTTTGGTGGTGCTAAAATCGGCTTTGGCTCAGCAACTTCAGGTGCATTGCTTATCTGGTTTGCTTTTAATGGGAGAGACGCTTGCTGTCGATGCTCAATTTTTGAAGGCAAACTCGAATATACAATGGTAGTTAATCCAGGAAGCAGTTCGTTTTCCTGTTGCAGAATATATCGATCACCAAGAGCCTTTGAGAGAATTGAAATACGTGCTGGAGAAATATAGCCCACTGATTGTGCATACCTTGAGACACTTGCTGCAGCTACCCTAAGCTGTGGTTTTCTTGGTTCCCCACCTTCGAGTCGATCACGAGCATAGTTGCAATTGTATCGTATGCCTAACTGCGAAAGTATCCCTGAGAGAATATCCATGGAGTCATTATTGCCGCAGTCAAGAACAATGTACCTGATATCACCTGTGGCTTTATTGATATCAATAGAGCTTCTACCATCAAAAGCCCCGAGTACAATGCATTTCTTTAAATCCAGTGACAGATTTTTCAAAATGCTCTCCGTAAACGTACATACTTCCTTTGATGTTACATTTTCTGGAGTCTCAAATGATGCAGCAAAACCAATCTTGTTAGGAGTAAACCAATTACGCATTACTAACTCGGTTTTATTATACATCTGAGCTTTCATGCCTTTAGTAAGACTCATAACCGAATTAAAATGCTTGGTCAGATCCTCGTTTGTGCAGTATCCAACATTATGCTTGGTAATCGCAAGCCAAACTCGTTTATTCTGACCGTATAGTCTATAGCTTTCGTCGCCTGCTAATAGTGACCCCAGAAAATAAGCAGAAGCAGGGGTAAACTCTCCATTAACAAGAATTCCTTGAATAGGGCATCGGTCAGTAATCATAGAGGAAACCTCCAATAAGCGGAATGTAGGCACGCCATTATTCTACACCAAACAAAGCTTTGAAACAATGGATTTGTAGGTAAAAATGCATGAACACATTTTTGAATTCGGATTATGAATGTAATCCCTTTTATAATTGTAATTAAAATTTTGATTCTAAAGAGAATTAGAATTGCAATTTGAATGACTATATGGTAGTATAATACATGGATTATTTTGTGGTAAGGAGGGAGACAACGCATGGCTGAAAAGAAACCCAAAGCCCCAATGGAGCATATAAACATTGGCGAGTTCAACCATGGACAGTCTTCAAAGATATTACGGTCTTTAGTTGAGACTGACAAAACTGCTTTCATTCAGAAGAATGGAAAGCCAATAGCCGTTGTTATGTCGTATGAGAGGTTTCAGAGGATGTTTGAAAAAGGCATCGACATCAACGAGTATTGATTAAAGGAGGGCTTTCCCGCATGGCTGATATCACTTTGCTAAACTCAGATTGCCTGACCGCAATGAAGAATATAGATGAATCCTCTGTGGATCTGATTCTCACTGATCCACCTTATAATCTCGGCAGGTTTATGGAAAAACGCGCAACAAATCTTCACCGTATGCGCGACAACTTTTTCGGAGCCGCAGGATGGGACGATATGGAATTTGACGAATGGGAAAAGTCCATGGACAGTTTCTTTGAATCTGCTGCTCGAATCATGAAAAAAGGCGGATCGATGATTGTTTTTATGGCAATTATCAAGGTCGAGTCAATTATCAATCTTGCCCAAAAACATGGCTTTTACTATAAGACGACTGGAATATGGCACAAAAGGAATCCAATGCCACGAAATATGAATCTCCATTTTGTTAACTCTACTGAAGCGTGGGTCTATTTCGTGTATAAAGCTCATACTGGTACTTTCAACAATAACGGGAAGGTACTACATGATTTTGTTGAAACATCAGTTACCCCTTCAAGTGAAAGAAAATATGGAAAACATCCAACGCAAAAGCCCGTAGCTCTAATGGAACATTTTGTGTCCATACTTTCAAATGAAGGGGATCTCGTTTTCGATCCCTTTATGGGCAGCGGTTCAACGGGAGTAGCTGCTGTATCATGTGGAAGAAGATTCACCGGTGTGGAGCTCGACAAAAACTACTATACCATAGCGCAACAGCGGATTGAGGAGGAAGCCAAATGAAACCTACAGTAATTGACCTGTTTGCAGGCGTTGGCGGGTTATCTCTTGGCTTCGAGATGGCCGGATTCAATGTACTACTCGCTAATGAGTACGATCCGTCTATCGCGTCAGCTTATGAGTTGAATCACCCAAAAACAAAAATGATTGTTGGGGACATTACATCGCTGAACTTGGACGAGGTGTTTGGTAAATACTCTGGGAAAGTAGATGTAATTATAGGCGGCCCTCCGTGCCAGGGGTTTTCACAAAAAGGGCAGCGGAAAACAATTCATGATGAAAGGAATTTCCTGTTTAAATACTATGTAAAAGTCGTTGGATTAGTTCGCCCACGTTATTTTGTAATGGAGAACGTCCCTAATCTTCTCACATCCGAGGGAGGATATTTTAAGCAAGAAATCGAAAAGCTGTTTAATGATATGGGTTATTCACTTTCCATGGGAGTTCTAAACGCTTCGGATTATGGTGTTCCTCAGAATCGAAGGAGAGCTGTCATTATAGGTAAACGGGATGGGTTGGCACCAGCGCTCCCTGCTGCATCTCCCAACGGTGTAACCATTTGGGATGCAATTAGCGATCTTGCATTCCTTGAATCCGGAGAGGGCAATGAAGTACAGGAGTACCCCACACCACCGCAGAGTGATTATGAACGAGAATTAAGGCATGGATCTACTCAGTTGGTCAATCATGTAGCCACCAAGCACTCCGATCTCGCACTTGAAAGGCTCAGAATGATTCCTCCCAATGCAGGCCGCGAAGTCCTCCCTCAGGAGCACTTAACAAAATCGATTTACAGCGGCACATGGACACGGATGCGCAAGGATGAGATATCAGTCACTATTACAACAAGGTTTGACACACCTTCATCAGGGAAGTTCACTCATCCATATTTGCATCGCGCCATTACTGTTAGAGAAGCAGCAAGAATTCAGTCTTTTCCGGACACATTCATTTTTACCGGAAACAAGAGTTCTCAAATGAAGCAGGTTGGAAACGCTGTTCCACCACTTCTTGCTAAAGCAGTTGCCGGAGCAATAATGCATGATATTGAGGAGGATGCGAAAAATGACGAGACCAGATAATATGCCGGTTTATGATGAGCTCGACCTGAAGCTCGGGATCAAGTCCTCTCTTCCCAACCCCAAGGCAACAGTTGGACTGGCTTTGCTCATTTACGAGAGTATGGGGGCGCCTGCAACCGTTCAATACTGCATACCTAATGGGGATGGTCTTGTCGTAGAGGAAAGTGTATTAAACTCAATTGTCGCATATGCGGGGGAAATATTCGCAGAGAACGAGATCGATCCCAGCGACGTTGGAACGATTATCAACAACAATCAGCTCTTCAAATCACAACTTGAAGCATTGATTGTGGCTTTTGAATTAGTTTGGAAATTAAGCAAAGTTACTTTCGTTGATAAATCAAAGCCAGCAAGTGCCGAAAGGACAGGCGGTATCCGCTATCCGAAGCAGCTTGCCTTTTCGTCAAACTGTGACATTATTCATTGTGCGTTTAGTGGAGAAAAAATCGAATACACAAAAGTATTATTGTCATGGATAGGATTCAGCGTAGAATTTAATGATGAATATCAACAATCCTTATTGAAGATATTGACTGCGTTTGCTGAGAACGCGGTATTTAAGATGACAGATGGTCTTCGGGAAGTCATCTTTAATCAACTAAGTGTCTATCGCAAGCTATATGAATCCGGGGAATCTGTTGATATTAATGGAGATCGTGAAGCCAAAGGCCCGCTTCGCATTCTCAAATCATTGCTGGCCGATGGTATGAATCCCTATCTTTCCTATTCGAATAATGGAAATGTTTCCACCAGTACCGAAGATGATACGTTAAGCAAGTATCTAAACCGCGTGGAGACTTTTTTGCGTTTATCAGCCACGAAAGTTGTGGGTATTGAGGATCTGAATGCCGAAACAGAAGGAATTGCTGTTGAGGAGCTGGAAGAACGGCGTTTAACTACAGGGACAAACATACTTTTATATGGAGTTCCTGGTTCCGGCAAGAGTTGGACTATTCAGCATGAGTATTGTACCGACGATAGCATTGTAGAGAGACTTGTTTTTCATCCTGATTATACATATTCTGATTTTGTGGGACAAATTTTACCAGATGTTGATGATCAGGGTTTAGTGACGTATAAATACACCCCTGGCCCTTTCACAACGATACTCAGAGATGCCTATGCCGATCCCACACATAAATATATCCTTGTTATTGAGGAAATAAATCGCGGAAACGCACCGGCTATTTTCGGAGAAGTTTTCCAGCTATTGGATCGGAAAGTCGAACAGAAAGATGGGGATGATGGTTATCCAGTAGGTACAAGTGAATATGGAATAACAAACCCCAATATGGCTATAATAATCTACGGTGACCGCAAGCAAAAAGTGAGAATTCCTTCTAATCTCTCAATTATAGGCACAATGAACACCTCCGACCAGAATGTCTTTACGTTAGATACCGCTTTCCAGCGTAGGTGGAAAATGCGCTTGATTGAGAATAGTTTTGAAAATGTTCGCCCCTCGCTTGCTAACTGTCCAATACTTGATACAGGCGTTACATGGAAGCATTTCTGTGAAGTTATCAATAAGCAGATCGTTGGTAATAAAGCAAAAATGGCTTCTTCAGAGGACAAACGTCTTGGTGTATATTTTGTACACGAAAGCGATCTTAAGCACGATAATGGTGATGAGCCCAAAGAGCATGATACACTTCTCGCTGAACTCAATGCGCTATTGCAAGCAGAAATGAATAAATCAATTACTACTTCGCAGAAAACACGGTTAGATGAAATTCGCTCTGCACTCATTCAAAATAGAATCTTCCCAGAAAAGGTAATCAAATATCTCTGGGATGATGCTTTTAAGTTTAACACTGGAGCTATATTTGATACTGAAGAAAATAAAGATCTTGATTCACTTGAAGCCATCATACGCATGTTTGTATTGGAAAATCGAGGAAAGGATCGATTCAGGATTTTCAAGAGTGCAATTAGAGACCTACTATTTGAGGAGTCTTAATGCGTTTGGCCGCAAAGGTGGTGATTAGTTATGCCAAGTACAGCACAGTTTAGAAATGCTGAAACTGTTGATAGAATACTTCCTAATATCGATCAAGACATGGCACGGCGCAACATCACTCTTAGACAAATGTGCCACATAAACGATAATAGCGAAGGTGACAGTTTTGTTGGCGTAAAAGCTGACACTAATGGGATGACAGTCTATTTTCCTATTGGTTACGAATTGCCCGAAGATGATGATGATCTGCGGGTTGATATTCATAATCTCTTTGGTGTCTTGGCAGCATTCATGAAAGAAGATAGCCACATAGAATCTCCTGATTTTTCAGGCCCCGTTTCTGTGGATTTCCCAATGCATGCATATATTCAGGTGATAAGGAATTTCCTTAACACCGGGCATTATTATGTTGAGACAGAAGCACAGTTTACAACGGCAACCAAAGGTACACCGCACTGGCCAAGAACTTTCAAAGATCAAATGGGGCTTGTTCAGAAAAATGGTTCTATTATATTCACTCAGATGACCGTTCGTAAACAAACGCCTAATGCAAACAAGAAGATTACCCAGATTCATCAGTTCTGTGTACATGAAGCCTTTTCTAAAATGGGGGCAATCTATGTTTCTTTCGTTCCAGAAGAGCCTGCACAGTGCCCGAGCATAACCGAGTCAATCACCATTCTGACAGACAGGATTAATCATACCAATAACGAAGTGGATCGTGACTTGTTTTTGGCCATGCGTCATATTCTTGCATACAAGGATTCAGAAAGCGACAATCGTCATTTCTTCTTTGGAACTGATCGATTTGAATATGTCTGGCAGAGTATGATAGATGCGGCATTCGGGATTTCCAACAAAGACCAATTCTTCCCGAAAGCAACCTGGCTCCTTGATTATGGAACCGCGTCCATGAGAAAGCGTACTTCTCTGCAGCCTGATTCAATTATGATATACGGTGATAAGTACTATGTTCTTGACGCCAAGTGCTATCGGTATGGGTGGACTGAAAACCCAGATCACCTGCCTGGCGGGCCGGACATCAACAAACAAATCACCTATGGGGAGTTTATTGAACGTACCAGAGCAATCCCAAATGAGCGGCTGTTCAATGCATTCATTCTCCCATATAATAAAAAGAAAAATTACTTTAAGCTGAGTGGTGATATCGAAAACGTTGGCGAGGCGGTCGGTAACTGGAGATTCGATCCCGCCAATCCTCACATGAAGAATTATGAACGTGTACAAGGAATTGTGGTGGATACAAGGTATCTAATGTATAATTATATCGGTACCCCGGAAGAACAAAAACGTGCTCTCGCGCAATGTATTGAGAGAGTTTTGTCCCGCCCAGACATTAACCCTCAGATGATTCGATAAGTATAGCCCCGGTCATCACGACTGGGGCTTTTTTTCTGCCTGTTCACCGAGTCTTCTGCGCCGTTGGCCAGCGGCACTGCGACATTGTGTACTACAGTATTCCTTATTCGTTTTGGTTCTATCGGTAAGAAAGAATACATCACGCTTGCAGTTAGGGTTGGCGCAGCGCTTGTACATCTTTATTCCTGGCTTCATATAGAAGATTGCAAAATAAAGTGCTTGGAGCAGAGTTTCTATCTTCCATTTGGGAGCAAGTCCCTCACCGTCATACTGCATATGAATACTGCTTATATTGTGATTGATTTCATTACTCAATACCATGCGCGCTACTTTAGGCAATGCCTTTTTTAAGTTATCATTCAAAGAGAACTGCGCCGTTGGATCATAGTATGTAATGCTATCGAGGTCGACGTAATCGATGATTCCCGCTTGATTCTGATAGTTCATATAAAAATCCACTATAGGTGCCCAATCAGATTGCTTTTTCATCGTGCTTATATATGCAAAGAACAAATTCCGGTAATTGCTACTTCCTTGTCCTGGGATGGTTCCGAAACTACCCATCTGCATCTGATTATACAAATCATGTGACACTTCCGCTCTGCCAGAGGACGATATCGAATCACTCACTTCAAAATTTCCGTTTTCGAGAATACTGTCACGGTCACCACGGAAATCCCTTAGCGGAATAGGCTTTCGTAATAGTTCATTTAGTGCATGCGGACAAGTAACATACCTCATACCCTCAAGGTCAAGTTCAATCGGATCATCATAGAGCAGGTAAGTCATTGCCTGGAACATGCGCATCTGCTCATAAATGTTTTTACCATCGATAGCATTCATTAGATTCACGGTTGCCTTAATTCGCTTAATTATTTTCATCAATGCATTGAACTCAATAGCTTCATAGTTCTGAAAGCTGATCGGCAGAATGAAGCCTGCCTTTTCTATAAGGCGAATAACGCCATCGGCATCGCCTTCCTTTAATGCAAGAACCTGGCCGAGTATGTTTTTTATGATCACTCGACCTTGGGGGCCTGTCAGATTCAGTCCATCTTTATCGGAATACGAAAAGTGAATAGGTCGATCCGAAAGGCTATAGATTTTCAATGTAGTTTCCGGCGGTTCTCCGGGGACTACGTTTTTTGTGTCCTTTTCACATTTGCAAGCGTTGCTATCAAGCTCAAACAGATTGTTCACAAAAATCTCTGAAAAAACACTTGACATGGGCTTGCTCATTGGCTCAACGCTCCTTATATCAAAACCAGCAACATTATATGGTCTCAGGTGCCAGTTCCGTATTATCCTTCTACATTGTACTCGCCAATTACACAGAAGTCAATATAAAAGCGGCAACAAGCTTTATTAATGTTGCTGCTATTTTTCATATATCCGTAAACTTTTTGGATTTTTATAATGGGAAGTGCTTCAGGATGAATGATCTCCGCGCGGTAAAACGCAGCGAGGAAATTTCTCTCAGATGGTTGCCAGCCTGACCGGAAATGTCCTGTGGTTTATGTCCGTAAAAGAGTGAGGACATCCTGACCGACCTGAGCATGTCGTTAAACCGTCTCCATCGGAGCTAAAGCTGACCCCATCCGGAAGTGGGTCGTTCGCAGCGGCAGCAATGGTGAACTGAATAATGAAAGCCAAACCAGCGAACGGTGCGGCCTGACACGAGCGGAGAGTCGAAAAGCTCTTCCGAACGGGTCTGGTTAAGTGCACCCTTCTTCTGGGCACATCCGGCTCTCCGCTCACAGCGACAACTGTGAGAAAGGAGAGCTTGAGGATGAAAGCTCAGAAAAACCACGACAATCCCTGGAAATCTTACAACAATGAGCCGCTCCGCGAAGGCGAAGTGCTGGTACCCCAACTGGTGGATGACCGCAACTATGCCATCGCCATCGGCGCGAAACCTGAGAACCTGCGGACATGGTCAAAGGGCGGCGTTTCCTACACGGTGATGTTTGTCCCCGTCCCGGCGGATCAGGAGACGATCAGCCAGCAAGCGTTTGATGCGGCAGTCAATGAGCTTCTGGATGAGAAGCTCGGCCCCAACCGTCACTCCCGCTGCCTGGTTCCGCAGCCAGACGGCACGAAGAAAGTCTGCCCGAAGGTCAAGGACGGTAACCATGCTCCGTGCGCAACCTGCCCCCACAAGGGAGAGTATGAGCGTGAAGACCGGAGCATGCTGTCCATTGAGACTCTGAACGAGGACGAGTACCACCCGATGCAGGCTGCGCCGTCTGCTGAAGCGGAAGCACTGGAGATGGCTATCTTCGAAGACCTGGTGGAGTACCTGAAGACCATCAACTCCGATCTGGCGGATGTAGTTACTCTCGGGTTCCAGGGCTTTGACAAGAAAGATGTCGTCAAGCAACTTCCCGTCAAGTCCAGCCAGGCATATGACCTGTATGCCAAGGCTGAGAAGTTGACCCGTGAATTCCTCTTCAAGTAACCCATAATGCAAAACGGCCCGACGGCGATGAACCGTCGGGCCAATTTTAACTTCACACTATCACACGAACACACGATTTACCGTGTGCGACTTCAAACTATCACACTATAAATCGTGTGCCAGTTTGAAACCCTTTTTTCGGCATGCGGGGAAATGGAATCATCCGTGAAGGTGATGCGGATTCCATCCGGGCAAAAGAAAAAGGCCTGTCCATAGCGGAGAAGCCTTATATCAAGCCGCTTTCTGGCCTGTTACCCCTTCATGGGTCTGTATCGAATCCGGTAGCTTAGCATCGTACACCCGGCCCTGGAAAGGCTGCAATACTTCTACCAGCGTTCGCACCACGCAGGAGGGGGTGAAGAATTCTCCTCCGCGCTTGCCCTC
>JAEEGL010934508.1_pt1 | contig 11797 bp, 10 predicted proteins | sample 9134231 | NCBI WGS metagenome assembly JAEEGL01 (sample SAMN16246548, study PRJNA631951) | gut metagenome | biome: gut microbiome; feature: rumen; material: fiber-attached | host: Bos | place: Iran: Karaj | collected 2018-10 | reverse complement strand
GTCAATGTCTGGAGTGATGTATTTCTGGTAGGACTGTTGATGATATATGGTTTTGGCATCATAGATGACTTGGTAGGATTGAAACCCACGACGAAGTTCATTGTCCAGATTGCAACGGCCTGTCTGCTGCCCTTTGCCGGATTGTACATCAACAACCTGTACGGTCTTTTCGGCATCCACGAGATACCCTATTGGCTGGGCGTTCCATTAACAGTATTCATCATCGTCTTCATCGATAACGCCATCAACCTGATAGACGGCATTGACGGACTGGCGGCAGGCTTGTCACTGCTGGCTTTGGCAGGATTTCTGGCATATTTTGTCTGGCATGGTGTATATGTCTATACTTATACCATCATTGTGGCAGGCATGATGGGTGCATTGGTGGCCTTTGCCTACTTTAACCTGTTTGGCAATGCAGAGCGGAACACCAAGATATTCATGGGCGATTCGGGCAGCCTCTCTTTAGGCTTTACGCTGGGGTTCCTGGCCGTGAAGTGTACTATGGACAATACCAATGTCTGGCCATACCGGCCAGAGGCCATCATCGTGCCGTTGACACTGCTCTTTGTGCCTACTGCCGACGTGGTGAGGGTATCGCTCTACAGGTTACGCCATCACAAGCCGCTGTTCGATGCCGACAAAAACCATATACACCACAAGCTGATGCAGACGGGGTTCAGCCAGCACCAGACGCTGGCCGTCATTCTGGCAATAGCAATATGCTTTACCGCTATGAACAGCATGCTTTACACAGTGCTGTCACCCACGGTCATCGTCATCATCGACATCGCACTCTACTGTCTTGTGAACTACGGTATCAATCTTAAAATGAAAAAGGTATGAAACGTCTGATAGACTTTGTCATCGCCGCCTTTTGTCTGGTGCTCTTCTCGCCATTGATACTGATGTGCTGGCTGGCCATCAAAATCGCCGGGGGACCTGCCATCTACAAACAAGAGCGCATCGGACTGGGTGGACGACCGTTTTATATCTATAAGTTCCGCAGCATGGTAGTGGATGCCGAGAAGGAGGGCGAGGAGCTTCTTCAGCAGGAGAACGACCCCCGTCTGACCCGCATCGGAAAGTTTCTCCGTACCCACCATTTGGACGAACTGCCACAATTGTGGAATGTGCTGAAAGGCGACATGGCCTTTGTAGGGCCACGTCCTGAGCGCAAATACTATATCGACCAGATCATGGCACGCGACAACCGCTACGAACGGCTCTACGTGCTCCGTCCGGGCGTCACCAGCTATGCCACGCTGAAAAACGGCTATACCGACACGATTAACAAGATGCTCAGACGTCTGGAGATGGACCTCTACTATCTGGAACACCGGTCGCTATGGATGGACACCAAGATCCTGTGGAAGACGTTTGCGGACATCGTGTCTGGCAAGATATTTTGATAATTAGAAATTAGATTTATGAGACGGCTACTGATATTATCATTTATCATTTGTCAATTGTCATTCAGCACAGCAGGGGCGCAAACCATCACCTACGACCTATCAGCGGAAACGGCAGTGGGCTCAGGCGACTTTACTGCCTATCAGCTGTCTACAAACCGCTACCATGTGCTGGCCACACGACCGAATACGGCCTACATGCGTGGTGCGGTCTGTGGGGAATACCCGTTGGCTGAGGACTGGAAACTGTCGGGCTCCTTGGATGCCATTACCTCCGTACACGCCGACCACAAAGCCTATCTGCAACAGTGTTATGTCAACCTCAGCTGGAAAGACTTTTTCATAGAGGCCGGTGCGCGCGAACTGAAACCCATACTACGCGACGCGCTGCTGTCGAGCGGTGCACTTACCAAAGGCAACAACGCCAAACCTATTCCCCAAATTCACGTGGGAACCAACGGATTCTGGACGGTTCCCTACACCAAGGACTGGTTGCAGATTGACGCCGACTTTGGCTATGGCAAACTGATGGACAGCGGCTACCGCGAGCAGCAATTCTATCGCGAGGGCAGCTACAACTGGCACTATGCCACTGGGGCGCTGTACCATCAGAAACACCTGTACTTCCGCACCAACTCCGAAAAGACCATCTTCGTGACGGCTGGTATTGAACACGTTGCACAATTCGGCGGTACGGGCTACAGCAATAACACCGGCGTACTCGTAGCCAAGGAGAAAGCTGCCAATCTGAAGGCATTCTGGAAGGTGATACTGCCCGTCGGCGACAGCAACTACTTCGAAAACGACGCTATGGAGGACTGGGTGTTCGGCAATCACCTCGGCTCTATGACTATACAGATAGGGTGGAACATCAACCATGACCATCAGCTGCAAGCCTATGTCGACAACATCTTCGAAGACGGTTCCGGCATACGGAAGAGCAACGGATGGGACGGACTGTGGGGCCTCCAATATACCAACAAGGCCAAAGGACGGCAGTATGTGCGCGGAACCGTCGTCGAGTACCTGCAGACCACCAACCAGTCGGGACCCCTGCACTGGGACGGCAACGACTTCCCGGACCCCATCCGCAGTCAGATTCCAGACCTTGTGACTGGTAGCGACAACTACTACAACCACATGTTCTACGGAGCCTACGACCACTACGGCATGACGCACGGCAACGCGCTTATCACCTCGCCCATCTATAATCAGGATGGCTATGCCGACTATCGCGACAACCGCGTGAAGGCATGGCACGTAGGCATCAACGGCGAGGTGTCCGACCGCATGTCATACATCGTCAAAGGCTCTTATCGCGAGGGCTGGGGCACCTACCCACAACCTCTGGCCGCCAAGCATCACTCTTTCGATGCCATGCTGCAAGGCATCTTTACCACCGGTCCCTGGCAGTTCTCCGCAGCCTACGCCTTCGACAAGGGGAACATCTATGGCGACTGCAACACGTTTAACATTAAAATCGGTTATCATGGCAAAATTCTATAAGCTCTTACACCTTGCTCCTTGCCCCTTGCTCCTTGTCCCTTACCTCTTGCTCCTTGCCCCTTGCCCCTTGCTCCTTACCTCCTGTCAAGAAGGCGGCGAGGCTAGAGATTTGTTCGGGCAATGGCGCATGGACGGCTCCGACTCGAAATATGTCAGTTTCTCCGGCTCAGTCACATTGTTAAAGGAGCTGCAAAGGGGCGAGATATACGGTAATTTCCAGCACATCGGCGACAGCCTCTTCATGCAATACTACTCAGAGAAGGGCGAGCAGGTCGATACCGTTGTCGTCGAGGAGTCATTCGGTTTCCGTCCCCTCAACAACATCCGGCTCAAGATAGTGACTTTAGACAGCGACCGCTTGGTATTGGACAAGGACGGACAAACCTGGAGGTTTTATAAGTATTAAGGGGCAAGAGGGCAAGTTAAAGAAAGTGAAAAGTGAAAAACGAAAAGTGAAAAATATATGTCGGTTATGAAGAAAATAATGATTTTTTCGGCAAGTGCATTGTTGCTGTTAAACAGTTGTGGCACCTACACAGCTTCAGGGGCCTATACAGGAGCAACCTTTGGTTCAATCATCGGTTCAGCCATCGGCGGTATTGCCGGTGGTCCACGTGGCAGCGATCTCGGTACGCTGATAGGTATGGCCGGAGGTGCCGCTGTGGGTGCAGTTGTAGGTCAAGCTGCCGATCAAGCCGAGCAGCAGAAGTATGAGGATTACAAGGCTGCGCGCCAGCACAGGGACACCGGCCATCCTGACACGGTGTACGACAATGAGAGCGGCTTTGACCCGACCAATAGTGGTGACGACCGCCTGTTCGGCTTCGGCGAGGACTTCTCGACGGTTGAAGACGTGAACGATGCCACCACACTGGAGATTCGTAATGCCTTAGAGATCCGTAATGCCCGCCTGCTCGATTCCAGCCGCGACGGCGTGTTGACACGTGGCGAAAATGCCCGTATGGTGTTTGAAATCTACAACAAGTCGTGGAAGCCAGTATACCGTGTCCGACCGTCAGTGGCCGAGGTGACGCGCAACAAGCATATCTACATCTCTGAGAATATCCTTGTCGAGAGCATTGCCCCAGGCAAGGGCGTACGCTATACGGCAAACATTAAGGCCGACAATTCCCTGCGCAACGGCGAAGCCGTCTTCCGCATCGGTGTCTACCAGAACAACCGCGAGATAACGTCGCAGACCAAGGACTTCCCCATCCGCACAAGCAAGAAATAAGCTGCGCCCCCCCCGGACATACCGTCATTTTCAAGTATCTGCATCCCCCAGGTGTATTCAGGTTCGTTTCTTCAATACTATCTTCTGACTGTATGCATTGCCGATGGTCTTGATGAAATCGACAAGTTGCGGATAGAGTGCCTTGTCGAACGCGCCCGACTTCATCAGCAGGCGGTTACGGACATGAATTTCACTTCCTTCACATCTGACGGCAAAGGAAAAGCTGCCGAAGGGCAAGACTTGTTCGAAATCCTTGGGACGGGCCTCAATGTCATAGCCGTCTGGAATCGTAATGGTAATCTCGTCCTCATCCAAGTAACCGCTCTCTAAATAGATGTCTTCCTGCCGACTGGCGTATGTCGGCGGCATAGCATAGCCGTTATGGATAGGACAGATGGGAACGAAGAGCCGCTGTCCTGTCACAGTGGCATACCGCTGACTCTTAGCTTCTGCGCTGACGGATATCTCCGCCCCGTTTTCACTGACTTCATGCCACACGATGCTGGCCTGAGGAATGCGTAACATGCGCAGCAAAACCTCCTGACGGTCTTTCTCGTCCATCTTCAGAAGCGGGATACGACTCTCGTATTGTCCGTCACGGGCCTTCTGTTCGAGTTTAACATCTGCCGCCCCCTTGTCATCCAGCTGAATCATAATCGTGCTATGCATCAGATTGGCACTGTCTGCATACACAGGCAGTTGCACAAGACGACCTCCAGTCTCACTGACCTCTATGGCATCGTGACCGGCAATATCCTCATGCAGCAAACCCAATGGCAGTTGCGGATTGGTACATTCCAGCCAAAGCGTGTCGTTAGCCAAAGGCACCTGTAGGATGACATGGTTCATCTGTCCGACGCTGGCAAAGTCACGCAGCAACCGTCGGTTCACGGTGCTGATAGTGGTGTAGTTAGAGTGAATGCCAATCTCCTTCAGCATGGCGCGCATCAAGTTCGACAAACCCTTACAGTCGCCGAAGCCACTTTTGCTGACGCTGGCTGCCGGAGCCGGCTTCTGTCCGCCAATGCCAAGCAGTATGGCCACATAGCGCGTCTTCTTCTCCAGCAATCCGTAGACGGCCTGAACCTTCTCGCGGTCGGTTGTCAGACAGTCTGTCAACTGGTGTAGCTCTTGACAAAGGCTCTGAGGCAGGTCTTCGCTACCCTTGATAAGGCTATACTCCCAAAGGCCATAGTGAGCCCAGTCCTGCAGACTGCCCCGGGTGCCGTAATACTCAAATTCCGTTGGGGCGAAAAAGGCCAAAGGCAGTCTTCCCCTAAGCGGACGTGCATAAGCTTCCCGTTTCAAGGCAGGCAGATCAGATAGTTCGAGGGTGAAGACCTGCACAGACTTGGCACCTTCGCTCACGCTGACATTCTGTGCTATGTTCTGTTTGGCATAACGGACATGGATATCCCTTGGCGCCGTCAGCTTGTAGACGGCCTTCCTGACACTGACATCATAGTCGTCCTGAGGACAGAATACAGGGAATTCTATGAGGTTATCATGACTTTCTATGGTCCATTCGTATGTAACCGTAATAGGGTAGACAGGTGGCGTGTATTCAAAATACAGCTTATACTCATCGACAGCCAGATAGGGCGAATATTCCGTCCGGTTCAGCTCGCTCTCCTTGATTTTCCTGATGATGCGGCCCGAGGTGTCCGTCACTTGCCCTTTAAACCGTGTCAGTTTGTCATATTTGCTGCACGAACAGACAAAAAGAGCCGCCGGTGCCCCTTGCTCACTGAGAATCGTCGTTGACTCCTTGAAGTTCAGAAGGGCATGTGTAGGGCTGTCACATACGACATCCACTAACGACTCTTCAACAACAGCCTTCTGGGCTGTAGCGTGAAGAGTGGAAACAAGCAGCAGGAGTGTCAGCAGTTGCCTCATTGTGTTTTCTTAATGGTGATAATATTCTTAGTACTTTCGGCAACTTTATCGAAAAACGATTTCAAATCCTGGTACCTGTCTGGGCCGAAGAACGTCTGGCTGATATTCATCTGATACTGCATATTGATCATATTGCCATTCACGGTACAGACAAGACGCGCCGTAGCACCGTCAAGCTTAATGATGATAGGCTTAGGCGACTCCTCCACGACATAGCCTTCAGGCAGCGTTATGATGGTATTCTGAATCTCAGCCTGTTTGTACGGGAACTCTATCGGCAAAATGCGTTCGGCGGTTGTGAAGGGTGATTCTTTCAGAGGCACGAAGACCAGTGGGTTCAGGTAGATGATGTCGCCAGCAGCATCACACTGCTTGGTGAATGTCATCTCCTCCTTGACCACTGACGAGAAGTCCTGTCGACCCTCTACCTGGTATGACTGTATCACGATACCGTCGCGTTCCTGCATTTTCTGAATCTGCTCCACACTGTCCTTGGCCAGTCGCCAGATACGACGCAGACTTGCTGCCGCCTCATCTATCAGCATGCTTGTCTTCTTACCCTCCAACTGTCCGTCAGCCTTCAGCACGGTCTGAACCGTCGTGTTCTCGCGAGCTCTGGCTTCGTGCTGCAGATTAACCCAAGAGCCTGGCGCATTCTTCCTTACGGCACGTGCCCTGTCTGCCAGCAACTTTGCAGGCAACACGTTCAGATAGCCGTCAACAGAGGAACCGTCCAAATATGCCAATGAAGAACCGTCCATCTCCACACCTACCACGAAGGTATTCAAGTATTTCAGACTGGCGTATGTCAGAGGCAGCTTGCCGTTATCGCGTGTTCGCATCACGACGGGTATCGACTCAATGTTGGCGTCGTGTAGCATATTGATGAGCAGGAAGTTGATGTCGGCATTCGTACCTGTTCCCTCTTTCAGGACTTTTGAAGCCGACATGCCCCAGAACGCATACTCGCCATTCCAGCGTACCTTGCTCTTCAACAATTGCCAGACAGCTGCGATGCGTTCCTTTTTGTCTACGATATTCGGAATGCCGGCAGCAACAATTTCGTCTTTCAACGGACTGCTTTTCTTCAAGCGCCCGCCAAATTCATCATCGTTCATAATTTGAACGTCGATGTCGGTCCAGGCAGTGGTATAATTCTTGTGTACAGCACCGGGAATATAAATTCCGCGTAACTCTGCCGTCACTTTGTTGCCATAATCTTCGACATGCCAGATAAAATTGTCGCCTTTTAGGGCAGGCAGGTTCTTTCCTACGAAATCATAAACCGTTGTATTGATATGCTCCATTTCATCATGGAACAGAAGCGTCATGGATTCCGCGGCGGTCTTGGATTCAAGACGGTTGACACCCGATTCCTCGATATTGAACTCGAACCAGTCAGGAATAGCTAAATGGTAATTGGTATAGACCACAGGAACATCTTGCTGAGCATACCAGTCACGGATATTCCAGAAGTAGTCACTTTCGATGCGGTACTCATATTCGAAGACGGTACCCATCTTCACCTGAGGCACACTGAATTTGACGACTTTCTGATTCTTGTCGAGTTCCTCCTCATGAATCATCTGACGTTCCATCTTGGTCTTGACCAACTTGCCATTTTCCAAATTATAGGCTGTCGCTTTCAGCCCTAACACGTTTTCCTTGGAGAGCTGGTTACTTACGTAGTAGACAATCTGGCGATCAGCCACCCGCTTGCCTTCCGGCTTCAATACCTTAAAGCGCACGTTGATGTAATAAAACACCCTAAAGTCGCCATTAATGAACTGATAGCGGACATCTGTCTTGTGGCAAAGAACAACAGCGTCTGCATCCTTGTCGGCAGCATACTCGGTCATTTGCAGTTCTTGATCAGTGGGTTTACCCCATTTCAGGTTAGGTTCAATTGATTGTGCATTTGCTGACAGGCAAAAAGCCAAGAACAGTATGGAAAAAGTGATGTATTTCATTACCCTATAATTAATTTGAAAATTTCGTGCAAAGTTATGCAAAAAATTATAACTACACAAACTTTTTCGATATAATCTACAAAAAATTGAATTCATTATTTTGAAAAATGGGAAAGAGGCTTAATGACTTGTCGCCGCTGGTAGTCATAGAGGGTGAGGCGGCGCAGGTGGTAGTAGGCAAGCCAGTAGTTCTGTAGGGAGGCTATTTGGTTTTGGCGGGCAGTCTGCCAGTGGCTTTGGGCTACGGAGAGACTGTAGGCGTCAGTCTGGGCCTTGACGAAGCGCTGAAGTGTCTGGACGTATGCATCCTCGGCAATGGTCAGGGCTTGACGGGCAATTTCAACAATAGCCTGGCGTTCATTGAAATCGGCAACGGTCAGGGCTACGTCGAGTTCAGTGTCGCGGGCCGTTTCCCGTTCGGCACGCTCAGCCGCCTCCACCGTGCTACAGGCAGCGAGCCAGGCGTTCTTACGTCTGCCCCAGTCCTTCAGTGGAATAGTGAGCGTGACTGTGGCCATATCCTGAGAAAGCAGGTGGCGATAGGCATCAGCAAAGCGGTCGGCCACTTGGTTCAGACCCACCGAGGCATCGAGGCTTACGCTCAGGTTCTTCTCTATACGGGCACGCTCGGCATCGCGCCGGGCCTCGGCAACGGTCTCCCGTGATGAGAGGTATTGCGGATTATTCTCGCGGGCATACTGGATGGCCTCTGCTGCGTCTACGTGCAGACTCTGTATCACGGTGGGGATGACGAGTTCAATATCGGTCGTGCGCTCCATGCCAAGCCAGGCAGCCAGTTCCTGTGCCGCCCTTTGCCGTGAGATACGGGCATTGGCCTGCGTAGTACGGGCATTGGTCCGCTCCAGTTCAAGGATGCTCAGTTCGGCTTTTGAGATGCTGACTATCTTAAACCTTCGTTGGGCAATGGCGTAGATGGTGTCACACGATACCAGGTATTCATCAGCCATGCGCAGCTGATCCTGAGCCAGTGCAAGCGCAAAGAACTTACCGACGGCCTGCTCCGATGCCGTCTCTATCGCGTATGCCAATGTCTTTTCTGCTGTCTGCAGTTTCAGCGGTTCTATCTGCTTATCCCACTTCAGGGGATTGTAGAAGAGCAGTTCCTGCTTGTAGCCGACAGTGACGGGGATGGTCATGAACTGTGTCTGGTTCTGGTCTCCAAAGGTACGCAGGTAGCCGAGTTGTGTAGAGCCATAGAACTGGCCTCCCCAGCGTTCCATCGTCTGCGTAGCGGTGATGCCGACCTGTGAGTAGAACATGCGCTGCTGACGATACACGTCAACGTCCTCCAACGAGAGATAGCGCTGAGTCATATACCGTTCGTACATGACGGGCATTGACTCCAAGGCAAACTGCGGCTTGCGCGATGCCTGCCGTGACAGATACTGGTAGCGGGACGCATCATAGACGCTCTGGTATTTCTGTGCTGCTAACGAACTGTCCGTAGCCAGTCTCACTGTACGATCGAGATTGAGCACAACGCGCTTCTGTGCCGAAGCAACGTTAATTAAGAGTGAAGAATTAATAAACTTCTTTACTAGTCATTCGCCATTTTCATAATAGCAGCTTCTTTACCTCTTCAATTGTCAATCCTGCAATCTCAGAAATGTCCTCTACAGAGAACCCCTTAGACTTCATTCTTTGAACGGTTTCCGTCTTTTCTTTCAAAGCACCTTTACGTTCTGCAGTCTCTAATGTACTTGTATAATCCCAATATTCCTTCTGACTGGCCTCGTACTGACGACGTTCCGCATCAGAATACTTAGCGATTTCAGCCTGGTCAAACAGTTTCTGGAATATTCTGTCTTGCAAAGCCTTGGGGCGCTCCAACAGACGGGAAAGATTGCGAAGGACAAACATCCACTTCTCGAACATTGAAGTCAACTCATCCTCCGTCTTATTGAACTTAGGCATTTCAAGATAAACGAAAGTCAGTTTGTCGTAAAACACATGATGGTCATCCACATCCTCAAGCTTGATTTCGTGGCGATAGCTGTCAGCAGGATACTCGTTGTTTGGGAACTCAAAGTTCAAAATACCAACAGTATATATTTCATCCAGATGATAGTCCCACTTACCTTTAGGTGCCTGCTGACGAATCGGTGTGGTGGAATAATAGACGCTACGATCCTTGAAATAAGTCTGCTCAGCCTTCTGCATCTCCACAATAAAACGGCTGCCATCCTTTGCCATACAATACACATCGAAGATAGAACGACGGTCACCATAGCCGTCACCCAGGTTCTCACCATTGAGATACTGCACATCCTCAATCTCTTTTTCGTTTCCATTGAACAGGGCATTCAGAAAACTGATGAGCAAGTCCTTGTTCATCTCAGTGCCGAACAACTTCTTGAAACCGAAGTCAGTATAGGGATTTATAAATCTCTCATTCGTATCGTCTGCCATAATCGTACTTATTTAATCGTATGAGTATTTTATTTCACGTAGACCAAAATGATGACTCTCGCGCAATGTGCGCTTCAGTTCTTCCGGTGCCATCTCACCTTCATAGCGCAGGGAATGCAATTTGCGCACAAGTTCCTCATCGCTCTTTCGCTGACGGGCACGTTCCAGCTCTTCAGGTTCAACCAAGTGTTCTGCCAGCCACTGGCGGTTTGTCAGGCTCAGGCCACTCAGCATGTGAAGAATTGCTTCAAGCGAAAGTGTTGTATTCATATCTCAATCTGTTTGCTACTTCGATGCAAAAATAAACATAAAAAATGAAATAACAAAAGAAAACAAAAGAAAAACAAAAGTAATCTCTATGAATCACATGAAATCCCCATGATTCATAGAGGACACTATATTTTTTGTTCCAGTTTGAACTTAAAAGAGAGAAAGGGAAAACAAAAACAAGAAAAGTTTCCCCCAAACCCCCTTATAAAAGAAAAACAAAAAAAAGGGAAAGAAGAGAAAACAAACTCTCTTGTCGGTGACGAGAATTTTGATGTCGAAAAGGAAGGAAAAGGGCCTGAGGAAGCCCCTTTGCTAAAGGGCCATTCGGTGCTTTCGGCTACCTTGGAGGCGCGTCGTGCGGTGTTTATGGAGGAAGTGAGGGCAAGGAACAGATAGCTGCGAACCCCGACGGCTTCCTGGCACGCGTACAGCGAGAGCGGCAGAAAAGGGAGGGCAAGAAGACTGAGGCCGAAGGACAAAGGACTGAGGTCGAAGGTCAAAGTGATAAGTGACTATGGAAACGTTTGAATAGTGCGCAATACTTCGAAAGTAAAATCTGATACTCCGAAAGTAATTCTGATTACTCCGAAAGTATTTTACATTACTCCAAGAGTATTTCAGGCAGTCAATAACCCTTTAAAAACAAAAACAATTATGTTATTTCCAGTCATAGCTGTTTCATTTAAAGATCCGCTGCAAACTTACGAAAAGAACATGAAACAAACAAATTTTGGAGTAGTAAAGCATAAAAAGCCCCAAACCGAAGTTTGAGGCTCGTTGTATAGGCCAAAGAGGGCTAAAAAAGCCCAAAAATTACTCCCACTCGATGGTTGCGGGTGGCTTTGACGAGATGTCGTAGCAGACGCGGTTGACACCACGAACCTTGTTGATAATCTCGTTAGAGACCTTTGCCATGAAGTCGTAAGGCAGATGGGCCCAGTCGGCAGTCATGGCATCGGTGGAGGTGACGGCACGGAGGGCAACAGGATGCTCGTAGGTGCGCTCGTCGCCCATGACACCAACGCTGCGGACGGTAGAGAGCAGGATGGCACCAGCCTGCCAAACCTTATTATATAATG
>JAEEGL010380563.1_pt1 | contig 11797 bp, 9 predicted proteins | sample 9134231 | NCBI WGS metagenome assembly JAEEGL01 (sample SAMN16246548, study PRJNA631951) | gut metagenome | biome: gut microbiome; feature: rumen; material: fiber-attached | host: Bos | place: Iran: Karaj | collected 2018-10 | reverse complement strand
TTGGAAATAATGAAGATTGCAAAAATTATTTTATTTCTAAAGAGTTTAATGAAAGTTTTAATATAATAAAGGTAAAAGATCATTTTGCCATAGCAGATTTTAAAGGTAAATATTGTAATATCATAGATCATCATAGATTTGTAAAATCGGCTCCGGAAAATAGTAAAAATACTATTTATATGTTTGGCCCCTGTACAATGAGGAGTAAATATGTTTCCGATAACTATACAATAGAGTCTATCATGCAAAAAAATTTAAATGAAGATTTTGGGGGCAAATATAGGTGTGTAGGTTACGGAGTGGAATCTCCGGAAATAAATGATTTTGAATACATCTTGGATATGGACTTTAAACCTGGGGATATTGTTATTGTGGAACGCGCATTTAGCGAGGGGTTGAAAAGAGTAATAAATCAAAACAATTGCCACTACTCTTCACTGTCAGCGGTTTTAGATAATCAAAAATTAGGATTTTCCGTAGGCAGCGATTTTACACATCTTAATCATATAGGTTGCCAAGCGGTTGCGAATTTTATGTATGAGACTATAAAAGAAAAATTAAAAGAATTTTCAAATCGTAATTTTGAAAATAAAATTATAACTTTTGGTAATGATTCCGACGATGATCAATTTATAAAGGATAATCCCGATTTTACTGCGTATCTTGAAGATTTAAAATTAATTTCAAAGCCGTATAGGGAGGAAGGGAAAAAGATAGGTTCGTTAAATGTTAATTGTAATCCATTTACCAAAGGGCACAGATATTTAATTGAAGAATCTTTAAAGCGTGTTGATTATTTATTTTTGTTTGTTGTCGAAGAAGATGCTTCAGAATTTTCGTTTAAAGATAGATATGAGATGGTAAAACGCGGAATAGCAGATCTTAAGAATATAACACTTCTAACAACTGGTAAATGGATGTGTTCAAAATTTACTTTCCCGGATTATTTCGACAAAGATGCGTTGCAAAGTAAAATTATTTTAAATCCAACAAAAGATATAGAGCTCTATGGTAAATATATAGCTCCCGCAATTGGCGCAACGCTTCGGTTTGCCGGAGAAGAGCCTTTAGATTTGATAACTCGCCAACATAATAATTTTATGAAGGAGAAGTTACCGAACTATGGCGTGACTTTTTGTGAAATACCAAGAAAAACTTTGGAAAATGGACAAGTTATAAGTGCATCACGTGTGCGAAAATGTTTAAAAGAAAAGAATTTTAAAGAACTTGAAACATTAGTTCCAAAAACAACTTATGATTATTTATTAGAAAAATTTACTTAATTTGCACATAATTTTTATTTATGTTATAATAAGGTCATAAAAATTTAAGGAGTGGGAAGATGCGCAATTTTACTTGCTAGTCGGGGGGATAAAAACTACGGCGCCAATTAAGGAGCCGATGAGTTTTTGTACCTTTTTGCAAGGAATTTGTGTATCTTATTTGCCTTTTAGTTTTAAATTAAAACATATCTGAGTGTTTTTTGTAGGCTGTAAGATTGCTTTCTTGCAACCTATATTTTTTATGGAAAGAAGGTATGTTTTTTGTCTTTAATAAAAGTTCAAAATATGAGTTTTTGCTACCCTGGTAGCTATAAAAATATATTTGAAAACGTTTCCTTTCAAATAGACACAAACTGGAAACTTGGATTTATTGGTAGAAACGGAAGAGGGAAGACGACATTTCTTAATCTGTTGCTTGGGAAATATGAGTATAGCGGTAACATTTCAAGTAATATGGAGTTTGAGTATTTTCCGTTTAAGGTAAATGATGAATCGGAATTTGCAGTGGATATAATTAAAGAAAAGTCTAAACTTAGTGACTCTGATTATTGGAAAATTCAAAAGGAACTTTTTTTGCTAGGTGCCGAAGAAGAGATTTTATATCGTTCTTTTGATACTCTCAGTGGCGGTGAAAAAGTCAAAGTTTTGCTTGTAAGTTTATTTTTGAAAGAAAATTCGTTTTTGCTTATTGATGAGCCTACAAACCATTTAGATGTAAACGCAAGGGAGACAGTTAGCAATTATTTAAAATCTAAAAGAGGATTTATTCTAGTTTCCCATGACCGAGAGTTTTTGGATAACTGTGTGGATCATATCCTATCCATAAATAAATCGGGTATAGAAATTCAAAAGGGGAATTTTTCTTCTTGGTATGAAAATAAAAAACAGGCCGATAATTTTGAAATATCAAGAAACGAAAAGCTTAAAAAAGATATTAAAAAATTTGAGTCTTCTTCCAAACAAAGCGTTAAATGGTCGGAAAAATTGGAAAAAACAAAAAATGGAACGCGTATTGGCGGCCTTCGCCCCAATAAAGGTTATATTGGTCATAAATCAGCAAAGTTAATGAAGCGTGCTAAAAATGCAGAAAATAAAAAGAGTTCTGCAATGGAAGAAAAATCAAAACTCCTTAAAAATATTGAAAGCTCCGAATCTTTAAAGATATCTCCGCTTTTATACCATGGCAAGAAAATTTTAGAATTCAATAACGCTTCTTTGTTTTATGGCGAGAAAGAAGTTTGTGGTAATGTTAACTTTGAAGTAAAAAATGGCGATAGAATTGCTCTTTGCGGAAAGAACGGATGTGGTAAATCTACTGTTTTAAAGTTTATAAATGGAGAAAAGAGTATTTTTTCAAGAGGCGGTTTTTACAAAGCCAGCAATTTAAAAATATCGTATGTTTCGCAAGATACTGCCGGTTTAAAGGGTTCTTTAAATGAATTTTTAGAAAATGAAGGTGTAGATGAACCTTTATTTAAAACGATTTTACGAAAACTTGGTTTTGAAAGAAATCAGTTTGAAAGGAATATGGAAGATTTTAGCGGCGGACAAAAAAAGAAAGTTCTTATTGCAAAAAGTTTGTGCGAAAGGGCGCACCTTTACCTTTGGGATGAGCCGCTAAATTTTATAGATGTTTTATCACGTATTCAAATTGAAGAATTGATTTTAAATTTTAGACCAACAATTATTTTTGTTGAGCATGATGAGTATTTTACCAAGAAAATAGGGGCAAAAATTGTGAAAATTTGAGGGGGTAAAAATTATGGGGACGCAGAAATTTAAAAAGCTTTTATCTTACTATAAGCCTTATAAAAAAGATTTATTTTTAGATTTGTTATGTTCGGTTTTAGACAGTGTAGCCGTAACTATTCTTCCGCTTTTGGTAAGATATCTCACGGTAGATGTTATGGAGTTTGAAAAAGAGAAGGCTTTTCAAACGCTTGTTTTGGTGGCTTTATGTGTTGTGGGTTTGTTTTTTATAATGTTTCTTTGCCAAAGATATATGGAATACCAAGGATATATGTTGGCAACAAAAGTTGAAGCAGACATAAAAATTGAGCTTTTTGAGCATTTTCAAAAACAGGATTTTAGTTTTTTTGATGAGCAAAAAGTAGGGAAACTCATGGCTTATATTACTACCGACGCTTATAATTTAACAACATTTATAAAACAAGTTCCGGAAACACTTCTTGATCTTATAATAAGGCTTTCCGGTGCCGGAGTAGTTCTATTTTTGGCAAGTCCTTTATTTGGCGGCTTGACTTTTGGTGTCCTTGCTTTAATTTTATGTTTGGCCCTTCTTTATATTCCAAAAATGCAAAAGGAAGTGGAAAACGCAAGAATAATTTATTCAGAGCTCACCTCCAATTTAGAAGAAAGTTTATCCGGAATAAAAACCACGCAATCATTTACAAATGAAGATAAAGAGATATCTAAGTTTAAAGATAATATGAAAATATACTTATCAACGAATGATAGGCAAAATAAGATAAAAGGTACGTTGATGTCCGCAATAGAGCCCGTACTCATAGGCCTTATTCCTATAGTTACGGTAATAGCTATGTTTTTTATATTGCGCGGCGATTTTTCAATTAGCGATTTGTTAATTTTTATGCTATATGCAGATATATTAATATCGCCGATGTTTAATGTGTTTTCATTAATTTCTGGCTTTAATGAAGGCGCGGTTGGGTTCAAAAGGATTTTTGATGTGCTTTCCACTAAGCTTAAAATTAAAAGTCCGCAAAATGCCGTGATTTTGGAAAATGTTAAGGGTAATATTAAATTTAAAAATGTTTCGTTTATTTATAAATCCGGAAGAAAAATATTTGAAAATTTAAATTTAGAAATAAAATCTGGCGAATATGTTGCATTGGTTGGTGCTTCCGGAGCAGGTAAATCTACGCTTTGTAATTTAATTCCTAGATTTTACGATCCAACAGAAGGTGAAATTTTAATCGATGATGTGCCGCTTAAAAATATGAATCTTGAAAGCCTTAGAAAGAATATTGGTTTTGTAAGACAAGATGTGTTTTTATTTTCAGGTACCATCGCGGATAATATAAGTTATGGTAAGCCTGGTGCTTCTTTGGATGAAATTATAAGTGCCGCAAAGAGTGCCCACGCGCATGAATTTATTTTGGATTTTGAAAAAGGGTACAATACCTATATAGGGGGAAGAGGAGCAAGACTTTCAGGAGGCCAAAAGCAACGAATTGCAATTGCCAGGTCATTTCTTAAAAATTCACCCATTTTAATTTTTGATGAAGCAACATCAAGCCTTGATAATGAAAGTGAAAAATTTATTCAAAGATCCATGGAAGAATTAGCAAAAGGACGTACAACAATTGTTATTGCTCATAGGCTTTCAACTATTCGAAATGCAAAACGAATCTTGGTACTAAGCGGCGGTAATATAGCAGAAGAAGGTACGCATGAAGAGCTACTTAGCAAAAATGGTATTTATGCCGATTTATATAATCTGCAGTTTAATAAACAGTAAAATTATTTTATTATAAGCTAAAACCCCATATTTGGGGTTTTAAAAATTTATAATTTAAACTTTAAATTGCCTATTTAAATAATTGTCAAATTAAGGTAAAATGTATTATACTAAGAATGATTAAAAAAAAAGGGGGGAAGCTATGGTTTACGTATTTTTTGCTGATGGATTTGAGGAATTGGAGGCTATTACATCATTTGATATTCTAAAACATGGTAAAATAGATGTTAAAAGTGTTGGAGTGGGTTCTGAATTTGTTAGAAGTACGCATGGGCTCACAATAAAGGCGGATCTTAAAGATGATGAAATGGATTTTAACGGTTTAGAAGGTATTGTTTTACCTGGTGGAATACCTGGTACTAATAATCTCAAAAATAGCAAGAATGTTGCTGATTGTATTAATTTTTGTATAGAGCGTAATTTAATGGTGGCCGCAATTTGTGCTGCTCCAAGTATACTTGGAGAAATGGAATTGCTAGCCGGTAAGAATGCTTGCTGCTATCCAGGCTTTGAAAAACATCTCAAGGGTGCTAAAATTTTAAATGAATCCGTTGTAGTTTGTGATAATATTATAACTGCTAACGGCCCTGGAAGTGCTGTTAAATTTGGATTTGCGCTGGTTAGTTACTTAAAAAACGAAGATTTAGTTAAAGAGATAAAGACGGACATTATGTATGAATAACGTGAAGATCGCGTTACTTATTTTGGTAAGAGATATAGAAAAGAGAGGGACTTATGAGAGCAAGAAGAAGTAGATTTATGAAAGTTTGGAGAATAATTTTGAAATGGATTTTATTTTTAATTTTTTTAGCATCCGTCGGTATGATAATCAAATTGGTCTTTTTAGATCCTAAAGTGGTAACGCGCGACCAAGATGAGGTTAAAAATATTTATTATAATCAAGAAAATGGAGAAAATTTTGACGATAAATTTAAAAAACTCGCGGAAATAAATAGCGATATAAAAGCCTGGATATTCATAAGCGGAACCGTTATAGATTATCCGGTTTTGCACCGCGAAGGTAATCCTGATTATTATCTTTTGCACAATTATAAGGGTGAAAAATCACGTTACGGGAGTATTTTTGTAGGCGGAGATTGTAAAATTGATTCAAATTGTAAAAATATTGTACTCCATGGCCATAATATGAGAGATGGACAAATGTTTGCTGGTATACTTAAATTTTTAGATCTTGATTTTTATAAACAAAATCCCATTGTGGAGTTTGATACTCCGGTAGAAAAAGGCGATTATAAAGTGTTTTCCGCTTTTAAAACCAACATTTCACCTGAACAAGGTTATGTTTTTAATTATTTAATACCAAATTTTGAAAGTTCTGAGAGTTTTGAAAATTTTGTAAATGAGGTAAAAAAGCGTTCTTATTTGGAAATGCCTGTAGATGTAAATAAAGATGATAAATTACTAACGCTTTCAACATGCTCAAACGATGCGGCAGATACTCGTACGGTTGTTGTTGCTCGTAAGTTAAGAGAGGGCGAAGACCGTTTTGTGGATGTTGAAAACGCAAAATATATAGCGCATAAGGAACCGCTGCGGGCCCCCTATTTTGCTTAATAAAAATATGGGCAATATATTTTCACCACGTTTTTTAGCCCAGAGAATTATGCAGAGCGTAATTCAAAGGCTGGGCTTTATGTGCAAGAGATTAGGGCCTAAGTACAAGCAACACATTTTAAAGTGTAGAAGCGAAGTTTGGGTTACCAAAGTAAAATCAAGCCGGTGTTTGTAGCAAAGGGTCTATCAAATATTAGGTGATTAGGTAAGTATTGTATAGTGTTTACGTCAAAATATAGGGGAAAGATAATATGTTATCAATCTAAGGGAATAGTAAGTGTATATAATTTAACATCATATATCCTTCTAGTACTACTGTTTCTATCTTTTTCCACTCATATAAATTTTTTACTATAATACATTATCGGTGCTGCCAAAATTTGAATTTTAATTACCTGAATGGCACGGAGTTAATACAATTTTTGTATCTATTGCGGTTTAGTGGATTTTTTCGCATCTTTTCGTTTGAAGTTATAGTAATTTGCTATATCTCTTGCATCTGCCTCTGCAAGAGCTTTTAATTTTTCATCGGATGAAAGGAACGCTCTGTAATCTTCTTCTACACTAAGGTAAGCGTGTTCAACTAAAATAGAAGTAATGTTATATATGAGCCCCCAACGGGTTATACCATACCAATCTGTTATATCTCCGTTTGGATAAGTGGTGCCATCATCAGAAGGCCTTTTTAGTAATCCATTTTTTAGTGAAGCGGCTGAGCTTACAGCATCTTCAGTAGTGTTAACACCTAAACCTTTTAGCTCATTAATTATATCTGTTGCTAAGTCTGCAGCCTCACTTAGATGTTCATTATAGTTTGAATGGGCAACTATCACGAGGCAGCCTCGGCGTTTGTCTTTTGTTTTTGCGTGAGCGTTGTTGTGAATAGAAATAAGTGCCTTTGCTCCTGATGCTTTTGAGTTTTTTACTCTTTCTTCAAGCGATGGATTTGATGCATCGTTATCGCGTGTAAGATATACAGAAATTGCATCCCCATCTTGTGTTTCATAATTATTTTCAAGATCATCTTTTAAATATTTTGCAATTTTTAAATTTAAATCTTTTTCTAAAACGTCCTTACCATCATGTTAGTATACACAGCCAAGTGCGTCTCCGCCATGTCCAGGGTCGAGAGCTATCAAGTATTCTTCCGCATTTGCCATAGCTCCGGAACACAGTAATCCTAGCATACAAATGCTACAAGTTGCCTTTTTTAAAAATCGTTTCATAAGTAACCTCTGAATAGTTATACACCTTTTAAATTTATGTTTCCATTTTATCATATTTTTTGTCTAAAGTCAATTATAGCTCAGTTTTTATGGGTGCCTTTTAAATTGTCAAACTTGCATATTGTATTAAAAAATAATAAAATTGTTTATTAGGTGTACTTTATTTTTTTATGAGGTGATTTCAAGTGTCTGGGCATTCCAAGTGGAATAACATAAAAAGGAAAAAAGAAAAAACTGATGCACAAAAAGCTAAAATATTTACAAAAGTAGGTAGAGAATTGGCAGTTGCTGCAAAAGAAGGTGGAGCAGATCCGAATGTTAATTTTAAACTAAGAGATGCTATAGCCAAAGCAAAAGCTAATAATGTTCCAAACGACAATATTGAAAGAATAATCAAAAAAGCTGCCGGTGGTGATGGCAACGATTTTGAGGATATAACTTATGAAGGATATGGCCCATTTGGAGTTGCTATAATTGTTGAAGCGCTTACAGATAATCGCAACAGAACAGCCGGGAATATTCGCCACTACTTTAGCAAGTATGGCGGAAACTTGGGCTCGAGCGGTTGCGTTTCTTTTATGTTTAAGGAAAAGGGTATAATTGTTATAGATTCTGAAGATGTAGATTATTCTTCTTTGGAAGAAGATGCAATAGAGTCAGGAGCTCTTGATATAACAGAAGATGAAGATTGTTTTGTAATATATACCGAAAAAGAAGATTATGAAAATGTTTATAAATATCTTGAGGGGAAGAAATATAAATTTATATCTTCAGAAATAGGAATGGTTCCTGACAATTACGTAACACTTGCAGATGACGAAGCTGAAAAAGTTAATGTACTTTTGGATATTTTAGAAGAAGATGAAGATATTAAAAATGTGTGGCATAATCTTAAATAATTAGATAAAACGGAGAATGCAATTTGAAATATTTGGTTTTAGACGGGAATAGCATATTAAATAGGGCTTTTTACGGCATCAAAATGCTTTCAAATAAAAAAGGGCAGATGACAAATGGAATATATGGCTTTCTATCTACGTTGCAAAAATTACTGGTGGAAGTGTCGCCATCTGCCATAGCAGTTGCTTTTGATTTGCCTTCGCCTACGTTTAGACACAAGCTTTATGATAAATATAAAGCAAACCGCAAGAAAATGCCTGAAGAGCTTGCTTCACAGATTCCTATTTTAAAAGAACTTTTGGTAGCGCTTGGTTATAAACTTATATCGGTAGAAGACTATGAAGCCGATGATATTTTAGGAACTTTTGCAAAGTATTGTGAAAATAAAAATTATGAGTGCGTTTTAGCTACCGGGGATCGCGATAGTTTGCAATTGGTTTCAAAAAATGTAAGTGTTCGGATTGCTTCTACCAAATTTGGAAAAGCCGACTCTACTTTTTACGATGAATACAAAATAAAAGAAGTTTATGGTATTACTCCTTCTCAGTTAGTTGACGTTAAAGCACTGCAAGGCGATTCTTCTGACAATATTCCTGGCGTAAAAGGTATTGGGGAAAAAACAGCACTTGAACTTATTAAGAAGTTTGGAACTATCGAAAATATTTATGAAAATTTAGAAACTTTAGATATAAAGGAAAGTATAAAAAATAAGCTTTTGAGCGGTAAACTTTCGGCCTTTATGAGTTATAATTTAGGCAAAATAAATAAGCAAGTACCAATAGAAATTAAAGATCAGGATTATTTGCCAAATAAAATTGATGTTGATAAAGCTAAAAGAATAATGACAGAACTTGAATTTTTTTCATTTATGGAAAAAATGAATTTTAACTCTTCAGAAAATGAAAATAAGCCTCAAAAAGAAGAGATAAAGGTTATTTTAGATAAGAACATTAGCAAAGTTTTAGAGATTTTGAAAAATGAAAAGTTTGTTGCAGTTGATATTGAAGAGGAAAAAGCGTTTGGTAAAAATATCTTTTTGTTTTTCAAAAATGAAGTTCATGTTACCGTTGGTATGGATAGTTCTGTTATTAAAGAATTTCTAGAAAAAATCTTTAATTTTAAAGATACCGAGAAGGTAGTTTACAATTTAAAGAACTTTTCTAAACTAGTTGATGATTTAGGTATTGAAATTAGAAAAAATTTTTTTGATGTAACGCTTGCTTCCTATATTTTAAATCCATCTGCTAAAAAATATGATATAACCAGTATTTCACGAGAGTATGGGGATTTTTCTTGTAAGTTTTCGGGTGCAAATTTGTACCCTGAATATTTAAATCAAGTATTTCTTTGCTACAAGTTAGCGCCTTTATTAAAAGAAAAATTGTTAAATAACGGCCAAAATGCGCTTTTGTTTGATATTGAACAACCATTAGCTATTGTTTTAGGTGATATGGAAAAAGCCGGGTTCCCTATAGATAAAGAAGGTCTTGAAATTTATGGAAAAGAGCTTGGTGCAAAAATTCACGAAATTGAAAGTGAAATTTATGATTTAGTAGGTTTTGAGTTTAATATAAATTCGCCTAAGCAGCTTGGATTTGTGCTTTTTGAAAAACTTGGCTTACCCAAAGGCAAAAAAGGGAAAACCGGTTATTCAACCAGTGCAGCAATTTTAGAAAAGCTTAAAGGTTACCATGAAATCATAGATATGATTTTAAATTACCGTACGCTTACAAAATTAAAATCCACATATTGTGACGGTATGTTAAAATTAGTTTCAAAAAACGGAAGAATTCATTCATCGTTTAATCAAACAGAAACGCGTACCGGCAGGATAAGCTCGACAGAACCGAATTTACAAAATATTCCCGTAAGGACGGAAATTGGAAGAGAGCTGAGAAGATTTTTTAAAGCAAAAGATGGGTATACCTTAATAGACGCCGATTATTCGCAAATAGAGCTAAGAGTCCTTGCGCATCTTTCTGGCGATGAAAATATGATAAATGCCTTTAAAAATGATGAAGATATACATGCAATAACCGCTTCACAGATATTTAATGTCCCGGTAGATATGGTAAATCCTAAAATGCGAGCGGCTGCAAAAACTGTAAATTTTGGAATCATTTATGGCATGGGTGCATTTTCTCTTGCACAGGATTTGAAAATAAGCAGATTTGAGGCACAAAATTATATAAATAAGTATCTCGAGCATTATAGCGGAATAGACGCTTACATGGAAAGTGTCATAAAAAGTGCCAAAGAACTTGGATTTTCAGAAACTATGTTCAAAAGGCGCCGCTATGTTCCGGAGCTTTTATCCTCAAATCATAATTTACGCTCATTCGGGGAACGCGTGGCACGAAATACCCCAATTCAAGGCAGCGCTGCGGATATCATAAAAATTGCAATGATTAACACCTACAGGGCACTTAGATCAAAAAAATTAAATTCAAAACTTATTTTGCAAGTGCATGACGAACTAATTATTGAAGCTCCGAACGATGAAGCATTGGAGGCTAAGGAAATTTTAAAAAAGGAAATGGAAAATGCCACTAGTTTAAACGTTCCTCTTAAAGTCCATATTGCCTCCGGAGAGACGTGGTTTGATGCAAAAGATTGATATCAAACCATTTAGTGCGCGCGATATAAAAGACGCTGCAGAGCTTGAAAGGCAGTGCTTTTCATCGCCTTGGTCAGAAAAGGGATTTCAGGAGGCAATGCTGGGCGGACTTTCTTATTTTATTTCAGCTAGATCTCAAGGCGGCGATTTTTTGGGATGTGCCGGTATGTATAGCGCGGCAGATGAAGGGTACATATATAACATTGCAGTTTGCGAAAAGCACCGTTTGATGGGCATTGGAAGTCGGCTTTTAAAACATCTTTTGGAATATTCAAAGAGTTTAGAGCTTCGGTTTCTATCTTTAGAAGTTAGAGTATCAAATCTGAGTGCAGTAAAATTTTATGAAAAATTAGGTTTTAAAAAGCTTGGAATTCGTAAGAATTTTTACGACTTTCCAAAAGAAGATGCATTTATAATGAGTTATTATTTTAAATAAAAAAGGCAGAGAATCAGAAAATGAAAATTTTGGCAATAGAATCCTCGTGCGACGATACCGCTGCAGCGATTGTTGAAAATGGTAGGAGTGTAATTAGCTCTTTGGTTTCTTCGCAAATTGACATTCATAAAGTATATGGGGGCGTTGTGCCGGAAGTGGCATGTCGAAAACATATCGAAAATATAGCACCTCTTAGAAAAGCAGTTATGGATGAAAAAAACTTAAGATTTTCAGATCTCGATGCTTTAGCGGTAACGT
>JAEEGL015492843.1_pt1 | contig 11798 bp, 11 predicted proteins | sample 9134231 | NCBI WGS metagenome assembly JAEEGL01 (sample SAMN16246548, study PRJNA631951) | gut metagenome | biome: gut microbiome; feature: rumen; material: fiber-attached | host: Bos | place: Iran: Karaj | collected 2018-10 | reverse complement strand
GTGATGGAGGCACTTGCCAGTATTTGTTATCTTGCCTTTCGCAATTTTCAGCGACAACCTGAGTTTTGAATCTCACCCGGCGGTCATCTGAGACATACAGGTAAACGTAATCACCAATGCTCATTTTGAAGCTTTTTCTTGCCTTCCAGTTGATAAAGCCCAATTCATACAGAGCTTCTGCATGGTGACAGTAGTCTCGATTTGCAAATACTATCCAACTTTTATTTCCTGACATAATTCAATTCCAATTAAAATGGCAAATCATCAGCACTATTTAAGTGCTCTGTAGTTTCAGACTTGTTATCTTTTTTCTTTTTCTCTTTGAGGGTAATATCGTAAATAACATCTTTCACCTCCCATTCATGTTCTTCCCATTTGTAATATTCATCATTGTCAGTTATATCATATCCAGAGCTATCAAAGACTATTCGTTTTCCATCTTTCTTTATTATGTAGACAAATTGATCTTTTATTTCTCTGCCATGGTCAAATTGATATACATTGCCTATTTCTAACTTCAATATATCACTGAGCTTAATATCCAACGATGAACAGTAATAAGAAAAACTATGTTTTCCAAATAAATCATAGTTACAAGACAGAATATAAATATTATCTTCTGTCGTGGCAATTAAATCCATATTCTGACATTGTACTTCATCAACATCCAAATATCGATTTGTAGCTTCAAGAATTTCTTTACCATGCACTGATAAAATACCTAAACAGCCATCTGGATTCTGCACAATAAAGAAATATTTATTGCTTAAGCATTCAATCATGGAATACTTCGGCTCAACATATTTATTGTCTATTGTAAAGAATCCCCATTGGCCATCTTTAGATACAATTATAAAATATTTCCATCCCAAGCCAACTTTATAGCTTTTCACTTCTATTTTGTCAAATTGGTCAGGATGAAGATTACCATCACAAACAATCCTTATCTTCTCCTTGTCTGTATAGTAATACCATTTTTCATCTATTGAAGTGATTGCCAAATCGGAATTGTCGCCAAACAAACGTGCTCGATGGTTGTAGTTCCTTCCTTTATGTGCTCGTTCTACGAAATCATCAATTACTTCACATTTATGAATAACTATTTGGTTCGTAGAGATTTTAATATAAAAATTCTCTCTTGGGTCAATCCATGAGATATGGTTATTGCTGTCAACAGCAATTCCTTTGCCCTTGCAGGATTTCTTTTCTTTTAGCCATTGGTACTTTTCATCAACAAGATCGAAAACGATTACTCCATTGGGAATACTTATATCTTCTCTCTTTAAGTCGTTTCCTTGCTCATCGGAAAAGTGGAATGTCTCATCTTTAATATAACCATAAATATTGAATTTCCACTTGTAATCAATGATATGAAAATTTGTTATTCCATTGCTTTTCAGGAAGTTTTTAAATACTATTTGATTGACACCTTCTCCACTTTCATCAATCATACTAGCATACTCTGGCAACAATTCTGAGAATTTTGCCTTAGCTCCTTTGGGAACGTATATGGTTTCCAATAAAACGCACTCTTCAAATATCGCCTCGCCTATTGTTTCAGGAATGCCGATGAATGTTATGCTTTTCAAATTATTTCTTTGGAAAGCATGGTCGCCAATTGTTTTGACGGTGCTTGGAATAATCAGCGTCAGATCTTCTTCCTTATGGAGCGAGTAGCTATCTCTTTTTTTCGGCTTTTCAAGTCTACTAAAGGAATATTCGCCAATCTCTACTACACCGTCCGGAATTGTGATTTTACCTTTAGATGATATGTTATGTATTAGTTTGTTTTCTTGTGTATTGATTATGCAGCCGTCCTTAACGACGAATAATTCATTTTTATTTTTTATTCGATAAACTGACGACAAAGCGAATGGATCTCGTCCCATATAGGTTAGACTGTGTGGAATTTCAAGCCAATCAATGTCTCTTCCTTTGAATGCGAAATCGCCTATATGTGTAATACCCTCCGGGAGCTTGACATCTATTTCCTTGTCAAGACAGAACCATCCACAAGTTTTATCACTACACGCATTGTCACAAATAATAGCCACCCCTGAGAAATCATATTCACACATTAAAAAATTATTTTCTTCTGGGCACGGAGTGCATCTTATCAACCGCTTATAGTCACCGCTATAAACGTTTTCATCATAGCCATCAATATTGGCTAGCTCTTCTTTTGTGACTTTTGTAAGTTCTGAGTCTGTCATAACAATAATGTAATTACATAATCAAACAAACAATCCAACATGCAACACTGGCAATACTTATTATCGCAGCGGCCATACCCAGACAGCCAGAGGCACATCCTTTATTTTTTGCCAGTGCCTCTTCCAGTTGCTTCTCTAGTTGTCTGGCTCGGTCTTTGGCTTCATTTAGGTCTTTTGCGGCCTGAGTGTTTTGGGCAGTCAACTTTTCGAGAGACTTGTTCAGCCCTCCCATCTGCCCCTGAAGCTTACCCAACTGTTCGGCATGTGCTTTCTGAGCTGTCTCGTTGGCCTTGGTTATCTCAGTCAACTTCTTCTGCAACTCTTCGTTCTGCTTGTTGGTTTTCTCCAGTTGCTCCTTATGCTGCTTCTGTATGGCCTCAACCTGCTCCTTATTCTTCTTGGTGGCCTCAGTGTGCGCCTTAGTCAGTGCCTGAACTTGCTCATTATGCTTCTTGACGGCTTCCTCTTGGGCCTTGGTGAGTTTAGCCAATCTCTCTTGTAGTTCTTTGTTCTGCTTCTGACCAGCCTCCAGTTGATCTTTAAACTGTTTTTTAATTTGCTCAGTCAATGCAGCCTGAGATTTGGTTTTCTTCTCATTTACCGCCTCAACCAAATCAGAGAAATACTGTCCCAATCCTTGTGGGGTCGCAGTATATTTGTCTGCAACTTGCCGCAAAAATATCTTTTCGTCCTTATGCCCTAGACCAGAAATGAAAGCTGTTTTAAGAGCAGCCACCGTTTCAATTACCTCTGGTATATCAACATCCGTATTAGAGTCTATACCACCTCCACGTACAAGAGCAATAGCATGATAGCCGCGCTGGTCAAGTTCTTTCAATTTTGAGCACAGAACTTGCGTCTGGGTAAATGTAACCCTCTCTTCATAGAAATCAAGTGCTACTCTTGCTGCCTTTATTCCATCCTCAAAATCATTCAGTGTCCTAGAACTCGTTGCAATGACCAAAGCAATCTGTGGTCGTGTACCATTGAATAACAGCGATTCAAGCAATGTATCGACGTTCTTGAAGCCAGCTGCAACTTTCCTCTGTCTGTACTCAATGCGCTTTATCTCATTTTCATCGATGATTTGGTCTTGTACTATCTCTATTCTAGAAACATTCAATTCTAACTTGATTTCACTTTTTGCCGTTATCTTTCGCCCCAATGTGCCAAGGACTTCCACTCCACTACCGGGCTTAAGATCTTTTCTTTGAGCTTCTGTTATTCTTATAGGAAGTTCAACCGGATTTGTTTCATCGCGCAAGGTGTCATAATAATAACCACCATAGGATATGCCATTTCCAATCAAGTATATACCTCTAATACATACTAGCCTTCCGTTTACCTGAGTGTTTTGGTGAGCTAAAATGTCATTGAAGATATTGATAATCTCCGATGGCTGGTATTGTTGAACAGTTATCTCTGTAGGCATACTGGACAAATTTTAGAATGTTTCGTTTAACACAACTCCTTCACCACCACACTTGAAGCATATTCCATCTTCAACATGACTATACTGAGGCAGATAGCCACTACCACTACATCTGTCACACACGACGAGATTGCCAATAAGTCTCCGTTCATGGTCGTAGTAAGGAACAGATGAAGTCTCATGTCGCTTTTTGTGACAGTTCTCGCATAATGTAACAAGTGCTTCTGCCTTATATTCCCATGGTTTGTGGCCCTTGATATAGTAGGTGTGATGGATGTTTAGTCCCCTTAATTCCAAACTATAATGAGAAAACCTGAGCAGTAAAAGTTTGTTGTCATAAGCAATATTTATAACGTCGAATTTGTAAGGAACCCCGTCAATAGCCAATGGTATCGTATGCTCAATGTTCACATAAATATCATCTGATACCTTATCATTAAATTCGATAAGATACCCCCAACCATATCTTTCAGAAGGATTAATGGGCTTGAAGTTATGACCAAGATAATAGACTGTAGCGTCCTGCGTAGACACTTCTCGGTTTGTCACTAATACAATCCTGGGGGGTAAGTCTAATATGCTTTTAAATAATTTGCATTTTGTTCTGAACAATGATAAAGTATAGATATTGACTTCACTATCCGAACATTCTTCTTTAAACACGACCCCTTCCGCTTTGTTTGGTTCAGAAGAAGGTATGCTGTTGTAGAACTCAGAAAACTGTTTTCCATCAAATCTCCATTCTCTGAGCAGAGGGTTCATGTCCTCAATACACCCAAGTTTCATGTAATTACCTCCATTATGAAACCCAAGGCATCCACAATCTTTGCATATATAACGATCTCTGGCCAAAATCTCATTGCATTTTAGCCACCATTCTTTCTGTTGTAGTAACTCGTTATATGTCATATCACTATTAACTTATAGTTTCTTGAACACTTCCATAGCATCCTTCATTATCTCATCGTGGTCATAGGCTTCCTCTTTGATGTACCTCGATGAAGATGACTCCCACCTATGCTACCATCGCCACGAGACATTACGCAGCCTTTACATATCTCCCCCATCTGCTCCCGGAAACGCTTGATTTCTTCCGGTGTATGGAGATAGTTCTTAATCTGGGGGAAAGGCCAATCAGTACAGTCAAGAGATAGTACACAGTATTTGCATATCTCCCCTGCCAGTTCCCGGTAACGATTGAGTTCTTCCTGCGTATAGTCTGCCATAGCTCTATCTGTTACTAGTTACCCGTACCATCTTTACCCAGTCCTGGCAGTATTGTCTCTCTGACTTCCTGCCGGGCGGGACCGATAGTTGATTTCAATACCATTTCCAGATAATCAGCATCCTCGCCAACGGCTTTGTATGACTCCAGGAGCATAGCCGTCGCCTTGACGATTGACACGATAGATGCCAGTGGTTGCAGGTCTGCCGATGTAATGACCTTAACAAGTTGTTTTGCAGCCTTGTTGGTTTTCATTTCCATCAGCTCCGCATATTTTTCTTGTTCTGTTTTGTTTGCCATATTTTCAAAAACAATTAGTTCGAACTCTGAACAACAAATTGGATGATGAATTATCCTGTCGTTTCCTCAATAAGTTCTGATAAATGAATACCTGTTAATTCTTCAAATTGACTTTTTGTCATCACATCATTAAATGTAAATACGATTTTACTATCAAAGTAATCTTTCTCGAAAGAAAAAGTTGAAACAGATGCCATCTTAGCAAGAAAGTCCAATAAAAAGGCTTCATCATATGAGAACGCTGCCCAAATATATTTGTCTCTGCTTTCATAACAATCATCGGGGCCTGGATCAAAAGATGCGTGTGATATAACCTGATATTCTCTATAATGCAAATTTGTCGCATTGTATAATTTAGCTATATGATGCTTTAAATTTATACTTAACTCTAGAGAATAGATACGAGAATCAGAGTTAATATCACCTTTAACGTTCTTCCAATTATATGATCCGCACATTGTATATGAACGGCTAACACCATCTATAAAATCTTCCAAATCTATTGCATCCAAAAAACAAACCCCAGCAAATTTACGGGATAGGACTTGACCAATTTTGGGCACTTCTTTTATAACAAAAGTATCATATTCATCGGGGTTCGATATTTGTTTCACAATCTGAACTTCACCATTCGAAGCAAATACTATGAATTCAATAGCGAAAGGTGCATAACCAAAATAAGGAGATTTTCGTTGGAATCCACCTCTTACCCGAATTACATCGCAGGTAATCTTTGAATTGTCTTTATTAAACTCTGCGACCAACTGACATTCAGGATAGTTTAATATCAGCCCCCTATAGAATGAAAGAATGTCTTGCCTCTTTTCTTCACCGATTATTCCTTTCCTTTCTAAGAATTCTCGACCATTATTTATCCAATTTCCTACATGTAAAGAACTGTTATCCATATCCATCAAAGCAAGGTTTCGTGGTTCGATAACAGCAAAAGTGTTATTTACTCCTTCTATACACCTATTAGAGATAGAACAAATAAGAGAATCTGCTTTAATTCTGTACAGATTTTCGCTATACAATTGAAATAACCGTCTTTCCAAATTCATATTTCACTAATTATGGAACAGTTCTATATACAATTATTCTTCGAACGGATATGTTTCATCGTATATGTCACTCAGGAGTTTGTCATTGAATAACCAATGGCCACCTGGAGCGATATGTCTAGATTTATATCCCTTCAGTTGGGCAGAAAGTGCGCTAATAGAGGTTTCTTCTCCATTATAGCTCACCTTACGTTCAGATATAACAGTAACAGATATGGTGGGGTCATCTTTCCATATCAGTTTATCCCCTTTCTGCATCCCCATTTCATAGAAGTTAAGGGCGGGTCGGTGTGGCTGGGCCTTAGCCGATGCAGCCTTGTCATCATCAGTCAGGTCGTTCTGAATCTCATCGGTGACTTCTTCCGTAACGTCTGTATGGTGGAAGAGTTCAAGTATAGCCTTTGCTTGGCCGACATTGATACGGAAGAACTCACGGTTGGCGTTGATACGCTGGGGTTCAAAGGCCGTATGAAGGGCCTTCTCTATTTTTACACAGTCAGTTTTCTTCACCCGACATGCAAATTGACACTCAAAAGGAACTGGAACACCTGTTGTATAGAGTTCCTTCATCCTCTTGTCTATATCTTCCTGGGCCGTCATACCTATCTTAACGAGACCTGGCATCACAGGGTTGGTCAGTAGATAAACAATTCCGTATTCCATATTATTGTTCATTTTTGAATAATGCTTTTTCAAATTCATGCAATGCTTTGTCCTTACATTTGTTAGCTTCTATTTGAAGCATATCAATTTCATGCCGTTGTTGACTCACGTCCTTTACTATCCGTTCTTGAATATTGATAGGAGGGAGTATAATTGGTGAATTCAGATATTGTTGGCTATTAATGTTTGGCTGGGCAGATACTCTCTTATTGCTATTTATCCATTGTTTGTACAAAGAGGACTTCGTGTAATACAGCAAATATTGAGGTATTACGGCTTTTTCATTTAATCTAAAACGAATCAAATATCCTGCAAATATTGCTTTTCCCATAGAAGAATCATATAGAAACGTTTTTCCAACAGTATTTCCAGAACGGGCTATTAGAAAATCATTTTGTTTTAGCAAATAGGTGTCATCATATCCTATAGCTGATACAGCAGCAGAAGTTAAAGATCCATCTTCATTAATATCAGTTATTCGAATATATCTTATCCCAGAATAATCTGATGATGCTTTATATGCAGCCCCATACATAGGGGGAGATATTAAAATCTGAGCCAAATTAATGTTATTGTATATAGTACTTTCAGGCTGATACCTTATATTGTAGCAATCCCACCTTTGGATGTCTTTCGAATGTATGCTCTTTAGATATTTGCATGTACCTATACTCTCAAATGATGTGGAGATAAATCTAACTGATAGTTCGTTGAGAATGTAGTCATCAATTTCTTTTTCTATCAATAACACTTTATCCTGCATTAACTGAGCCTTTCTGATAAAATTATTATATAATTTCATCAGGTTTTCTTGTTCATCTATATCTGGCAAAGGAATCTCTTGATCCAAAAATTTTTCAATATCAATCCTCCTCCTATTTGTTGTTCCACTACTACAGCTTTGAGCAAAAGCGATAAATGGCTTTGTTGTGGTAACAAGCAAAAGGAACTCCGTATTAATAATTGAATTATCAACATCAAAAACGGGAAAATCATTTGTTACAATGGCACCATCCAGCTCGTCTGGGATAATGCCGAAAGCTCCATTACGAGCATCGATTTTTGAAACAATATATTGGCCTCTGTGAACAACATTCTGTTTCTTTGTTCCTATCTCTTTGCCTTTTTTAATATCTCTAAGACATACTCCTCCGTTGTTAGTACGTACAGTGACACGTTTATAGCTATTTTCATCTTTAATATAGATGGATTTTTTGCTTTGTCTCAAAAAAGAACCAATTCGAGCCAAGGGGTATTGGTCAGAATATCCAAAATCTCCTTGCCGCATATATTGCACACTCCAATTACGGATAGTGGAATATCGAATGAAGTTGAGATATGTATGTGAATTTTCCATTTTAATTCTCCGTAAAAGATTCTGGTTCGCAAGCTATGCCATTAACAATTCTAATTCTGCTGATAGTTCCGTCATCATTAACTACATAATCAGTAGATTTTTCAACCACATCCCATAATTTATGTTGTTTCCGATAGGGTGTGAACTCATTTTCGAGCGGTTCCAACTCATTAGCAATCTCTTTGCCTGTTGAGCTTATCCCCGCTTTTTCTACCTCAGCAATAGGTATGATATAGTCGAAACGTTGCTTAACTAGTTTTCTTGCTCGTATGGAAACTTCTTGATCTATCTGCTTACGACGTTTGGTCAATTGCTTCCTGTCTTCTTTTGAGACTCCATCTTTACCTCTCCTTGATAATTGCTCTGCTATATTGTCTAATTCTTCTTTATATTCATTATATAACTCAACGCGGGCTTGTGAAGAAATGTCTGCATATTCCATTTCTTCTTCTTTTGTGAATTTCTTAAAGAACATAAGACTGGGTTTTACCATCGCTCCTGATGCCATAAAAACATCTTGTGGTATAGAAACAATAAGTATAATCTTTGCTCTGCCTTCTACATATTCTCTTACTCGCTGAAGGTTGTCGTTGTTTAATGTTCCTTCTGGGAGAACAATCCCCATTCTACCTCCTGGTTTTAAAAGATTTATGCAACGTTCTATAAACAGTACTTCTGTTAGGGAACTCATAGCCCCAGTATCATATAAACTCAATAAAGACTCACCGATGTTATCATTAACTTCTTTCAAGGCATCTTCATACTCTGTGCCATAACGTTCAATATATTTTGCGATTTTATCAGTATCAGTGAAACGGTCGGCTTCTGTTATTTTCTGTTCTTTTTCAATTCTTGATCCAAAAGGAGGATTCGTCAAAATAACGTCGAATCGGTTTTTAAAAATTCCATTCACATTTAATAGTCCATCGTGATGGTGTACACCACCATGACCATCTCCATGCATAATCATATTCATTTTTGCAGTTCTAGCCATACGAGGATTTGCATCAGTTCCATAAATGCAGTCAAAAGAAAGGGACTTTAGACGGCCTTTGTTGTTGTTGATGTCAAGTTCGCTATTAAGTTTGTTAAACGCAATAGCAACCTGTCTGTCAATATCTTCTTTCTCTCTGTCCTCTAGGCCATCAAAATTATCTCCATAATAATGCCTTTTTATTTTTTCCTTTTGTTTCTCTATGTCAACTTCAATTTCATTGCGGACATATTCAAAAGCATTAATCAGGAAACCACCAGACCCACAGCACGGGTCGCAAATATATTCTCCCTCCTGTGGATCAAGTACCTTGACCATAAAGTCTACAATAGTTCTAGGGGTAAAAAATTGACCGAGTTCTCCACGGAATGTTTTACCTAAGAATTTTTCGAATGCAATACCCTTTACATCATCAGAAGTTGTAGACAGGTTATATATTTGAAGTTCTTTCACTATTTGTTCAAAGCTGTTTTCACGAATGTTGATAATTTCGTTATCTTCGAATAAATGGTCATCAGCAAATTCTTCCTTAGTTTTTGCAAACAATTTCTGATAAAAGGGAAGGGCGTCTTTATCGCCTGTCTCTTTATTCAATTTCTCATAGTTCTTGCGATTTTCAACAAACCTTTCTTTAGAGAATATTTGTCCCTCTTCATTGCTTCGCTCATAGCGAATCTTAATAAACAGTATTTTACTTATTTCGTCGAAAGCTGCTTCTGGCGACAACTTGTCATTGTTTCGTATAATGTTGTGACATTTGAAAAGTAGTTTTGAAAACTCATCGCGTGTGAAAGCTTTTGTTTGATTGAGCAATTTGTCGATTTCTTTCTCACTTTGTACCTTTTCAGCATTTGGAATATCGACAATCTCTTCAAGTCTATTGGGTATTTCCCCCTCAATCACACGGAAAATACGAGTTTCTTTGAGGTTAGTCGTTACAAAAAATTTAGCATGAGTAATTGAAGCATAATTATAGCCTTGATAATAATCCTCTTCGTGTATTGTAACTTTCTCTGCCTTACATTCAACGACAATAATAGGGTATTTCTTTTCTATTTTGTCCTGTTTACTTTTCCATATTACAATGTCAGCACGGGCAGATCCTGTCCCACGTTTTGTATTGTTTACCTTGATTTCCTGATCCATCTGTGATGGGTCAAAGCCATACGAATCAACCAATCGACAAATATACTTTTGTCTGACTTCCTCTTCCGGTTTCATCACCAACCATTTGTTTTTAAGAGGTGCGTATATTTTATTGTTTTCAATTTTTAATTCCATGCCTTATGATATTTATTCATTACCATTTATCAATGTTCTAGGGTCAACCTCCAGCAGTTCCGCTATCTTGTCAAGCGTCGGTAAGGTAGGTTGGGTGATATTACTGCACCACTTCGAGACAGTCACAGCCGTCACGCCCAACTGTTCAGCAAGCCAAACACCAGTCTTGTCTTTCTCAACTAGCACCAGTTTTAGGCGATTTAATTTCTTCTTATCCATGTTTAAGTTATTAAATTTGTGTGTAAAGGTAGCAAAAATATAAATAAGTTGTATCGGTTATTAATGTTTTTTGTGATAAAAGCAATTTCCTGAGCCAAAAATGCCGACCTTTGCATCCCATGAGCATCAGAGGACCGCCGCTAATCTAATACGGCTTTTCTTATTTTCGGATAGGAGAAGCCAATTCTTTTGTGATTTTTTTGATAATACAAATTTTAAAAACAACAAAAATGAACAGAACAAATTTTATTAGAGTGGCCTTTGTGCTGCTCATCAATCTGCTCTCGACCTTCACGGCCTGGGCAGAAGTAGGCGATCAGTTTATAGTTGATGGCCTAAAGTACACAATCACTAGCGAAACCCCTGATTATACGGTTGAACTGGCAAGATGTATCACTTCATCATTACCCAGCACTTCTTTAATCATTCCCGCATCAGTTTCCTATGAAGAGAATGATTATGCTGTGACTAGTATTGGACTCAGAGCTTGCTATGATTGTACTACCCTAACTTCGATTATTGTCCCAAACAGCGTGACATATATCGGTCAACAGGCATTTCAGAACTGTATTGGTATAACCTCAATCGTTATTCCTAATAGCGTAACAGAATTAGGCAGAAGAGCGTTTTATAAATGTGCCAACCTAACAACGATAACGGTTCCTTGTACGGTGTCAACTATCGGTAATTTGGCCTTTGAAAAGTGTACAGGCCTGACATCTGTTGTAATCGGAAGTGGAGTAACAACGATAGCCTCAGATGCCTTCAAAGGGTGCGAGGCTGTTACTGATGTGTACTGTTATGCCGATCCGAGTAAGCTTGAATGGGATCATCAGGGACATTCCAATTTCAGCAGGTATATGACGAATTTCCACGTATTCGACACCTCTGAATGGACTGGCTTCGATGGCCCAGGACTCGTGTTTGTAGGCGACTTGAAGGTTGACTTAGTTGCCGACCTCGATGCTTGTATAATCACTCAGGAGGCAGCAAAGGGGGTACCATGTCTCTTTAAGCGTTAGTCAATGGGCGCCATAAACTCCACCATTTGCC